>JAESFT010000149.1_pt1 | contig 80545 bp, 73 predicted proteins | sample 9269451 | NCBI WGS metagenome assembly JAESFT01 (sample SAMN14502557, study PRJNA617106) | algae metagenome | isolation source: Scytonema hyalinum WJT4-NPBG1 and co-occurring heterotrophs from well... | place: USA: Mojave Desert, Joshua Tree National Park, California | collected 2006-05-25 | reverse complement strand
TAAGACTCTTCATTGGAACTAACTCTGAGTGACGGTTGCGCTCTGCGCAACCGCTAAATTGGCATTGGCGATCGCATTAATCTCAGACTGCGAAGCGCTCGAACTCAGATAACCCGCAACTTGGGTGATTAGCTTTAACAGTGAACAGTACCAGCCGCAGTGTCGAGTTAAATCCTTGGGGGAAACACCACACCAAGAGCACCGTTCGTCGTCAGACGTGCCGTAGGCATAGGCGTTGGTGGCGGTGAGCGCATCCCCCAAAGCGCCCGCCTGACTGACTCAGGACTCAGGACTCAGGACTGATAACTGATTTAAGAGCCTCTATTTCCGTAGTATGCAGAATTCAAAGGCTCAATGCCTCAAGCCACATCAATTAGTTATGACAACACTAATGTGCCACGAATGACCGAGAATTAGTCTCTGTACAATTGAATCATGCAACGCTCATCCTGGTTTAACTAGCACTAACACATCACCCAAAACTGACTAAAGCTAAATTTTCACCTGTTTTCTATAAGCGTTAGGTGTTGTACCTATGAGCTTACGAAAGACATTTGTGAAGTGGCTTTGACTCTGAAAACCTACTTGCTCGCAGATTTGGTCTATTGCTTCTTCTGTTTTAGCCAACAACCTTTTTGCTTTCTCTATTCTGCAATTCATCACGTATTGATGCGGCGAAAAACCAGTTGATTGTTTAAATAAGCGTGAGAAATAATACATACTCATTCCCACAGCAGTGGCAATTTCAGCCAAGCCTAAATCTTTTTCTAAGTTTTGATTGATATACTCAATTGTTTGCTGCAACTTCAAACGCGAAAGCCCTTCGGAATCGGAATGTGTGGCAATCTTAGCGGAAGCTGCAGAATAGTGCTTTAGTAAATGAATGCAGAGGGTGGTTGCGAGAGATTCGATGTAGACACGGCTACCTTTGCCATCTGATTCCAGTTCTGAGTGTAGCGCCAGTCCAATTTGCTGAATCAGCGGGTCTGCGGCAGCAAAATGTGGTATAATCTCCATCTGTTGCAAATAGACTGAATCGTAGGCAGCACGGGCAAATAAAGTTTTTTCTAAACTCAGGACTAAAAATTCAGATTCTAACTCCCAACTGCTTTTGTGGTAGCTGTTTGCTGGAACGACTGCAACATCGCCGTATTTGATACACTCATGCTGAACGTGTCCATTCAAGACCCGTTCTGCTTTAACAGACTGTTTTGTCAGGCTTACACCGATGACGTGCTGTTGAGGAGTATGTTCTGGTGTCTCAAAAGCTGGCTGTTGATGATGATCCAAGCGGATACCATCCCAGTTGGCATGGTAACTGGACGCAAGGGGCGATCGCGGAAGAATTTGTGAACAGGCATCTTCCTGAGTAAAATCAATATTTATGATTTCCTCTATTGGCATCGCTCTCACTCCAGAAACGATTGCTTTTAAGCTTTAACCTTTGCTGACTTTTTTTATACCCTAGATGGTTGTCTTTAAAAGCAAAATGTTTAATGTTTAAAATATTAACACACTAAGCGTTCAAAATAATTTGCGACTTTGATGAGTTACTTTGTTATCTACGACGGGAATTGTAATCTCTGTGTCACCAGTGTGCAATTGCTGGAGAACCTTGACCAAGGACAACTGTTTCGCTACGCCCCCATGCAAGATGAGGCAACTATCAAACGGTGGGGAATTACACCGCAAGATTGTGAGCTTGGTATGATTCTCATTGATGCGGATGCACCAGAAAGACGCTGGCAAGGCAGTGCGGCGGCTGAGGAAATTGGACGGCTGTTACCTTTAGGGAGTGTATTTGTGGATGCATATCGCGCTTTACCTGGGGTAAAGTGGATGGGCGACCAGGTTTACGAACAAATCCGCGATAACCGTTACACCATTTTTGGCAAGCGTTCCAGTACCTATAAATCTGTGTATTGTGTTGACGGTAGCTGCAACACAGCTAAAAACGATGCACTATAAATCAAAATTCGGAAATTCCTGTATATTTCATGATTCAGAATTATCATCCGTGACAGTTACCGAATCAGAGTTAAAAATTTCTAGTGTCTGCTGACAAAACTGTTTAAGCTTTTCCCCTATCTGTGGGGAAGGTTCAGATGCACCAACAAAATTCCAGTTTTCCACTGTAGAAAGCCGCCACTGTTCACCAAGATGGTTGAACCCAGCGGCTTCCACACCTATTGCACGACGTGAACCGTTTAAGGGGTCTTGATAAAAACGGATTTGAATTAGTATACTGCGGCTTTGCCAGGATTTACTGATACCAGGAAAGTGAAAACCTATGTCTATAGAATCTGGATCGACTAACTCCCTGGTTTGCGGGTCATTTTTCCAAGGTTTGAGATCCGATCTGGCATCTGGAAACTCAAATTTGAATAAATTTACTACCGTAGCAATCTTGCTGGCGAATTCAAGGTTTGTTGCCATCTCAGATGCGTTCACGAAAAATGCTCCTATGTTGTTTCGGCTGACTTTGTGTGACGACAGAAAAACCGCTATAAGGCTTGACGTGTTTGGCTTTCAGCTTATCAAGACTTCTTTAAGTTAGCAACTAGTGGTCTATCGCATGAATTATGATGGTTGTCTGATTTCGTAGTATTGAGCGCTCTTTGCGCTCACCTGCCTTCCTATCAAAACTCATGCGGTTAACCACTCGTCCAAAAATCTTAATTCAGCGGTTTTGAAACTGGTATGGCTATATTAAGTAATTGTACTTAATATTTTTAGAAAAGATACTGAAAATATCCGTTCGAGGCAAAATATCAAGTGAAGATAGAGGATTTTCAGCAAAATCCCTCGCTAGCAAGCACGAGAAAATACCCTAGCGATCTAAAATGACACTGATAATTGGCAAGTAAATAAGTTCAGCTTATGCCGCGTCAACGCTCAATTTTGTCATTCATTCTGGTATTGTTGGCAACATTTCTCATTAGTTGTGGCGGTCCTAGCGTCGCAACACCACCTCCAACGTACACACAAGCTCAAGTGGTGAAAATTCAGGAATATACTCCTGAAATTCAGGCTGTACGCGATCGCTCACAAGAACTGGAAAACCTGATCCAAACCAGACAGTGGATCAAGGTCAGAAATTTCACACACGGTCCTATGGCAGAAGCCAGGCTGTCGATGAACTACATCACATCCAATCTGTTCCCTAAAGACCAAGCAGCAGGGCGTGAGTTAGTGCGTGATTTATTGGATCACCTGATTAAAATCGACCAAGCTGCTGATGTGGGTAACACGAATAGTGCCTTGAATAACTCTGTAGCTGCTTTCGCAGACATTGACAGATTCCTACAACTGCTTCCTAAAACAAGCAGCCAGTCAGAAGAAAGTCAAGCGTGATAGGGTGAGGAGATGAGGGAGATGAGCCAGATGAGGGAGATCAAAAGATGAATTTGTCTTTAAGCGCTTCCCATCAGTCCACCTCCCAATCTTCTCTCTCTTGGCAAAAAGAAAGAATGAGTCATGTAGTTATCATCGGTTGCGGTGTGGTTGGGGCAACAATTGCTTACGAACTCAGCAACGTAAAAGGGCTAGAAATCACAGTTGTTGACCGACAACCACCGGCCCTTGCCTCGACAGGAGCAGCATTGGGTGTTTTGATGGGGATCATCAGCCAAAAAACCAAGGGTAAGGCTTGGCAGATGCGACAAACAAGCATCCAGCGTTATGAAACTCTTATCCCGGAACTCGAAACCATCACAGGTCGTAAAATTCTCTTCAACCGCCAGGGAATTCTCATGTTACTCCCTGAACCCTCAACGTCTCCTTTAGAAGGAGATGTCGGAATCTTACAATGGGAAAAGCTGCAAGAAATCCGTCAATCTCAAGGTTTTTCCCTAGAAATTTGGGATAAGGCGAAACTTAAGCAAATTTGTCCTCAGGTCGATAACGATAAGATTGTGGGCGCTGTCTACTCAAGGTGCGATCGCCAAGTTGACCCCACAGCACTCACATTAGCTTTAGTTGACGCTGCACAGCATCATGGCGTTACTTTCAAATTTGGCGTGAGTGTTCTAGGGACGGAACTCCCTTCACAGCTAGGGGATGATGAAAACTTTTGCTACCAACTTGAGACAACACAGGGAAAAATTGCCGCCGATTGGTTTGTAGTAGCGGCTGGGCTGGGTTCATCTTTGCTTACAGCACAATTACAGCAAATGATTGATATCCGCCCTGTGCTTGGGCAAGCTTTGCACCTGTGCTTAGGGCATTCTTTAGGAAAACCCGGCTTCCAACCTGTGATCACTGGTGATGATGTCCATATTGTCCCTGTGGGTGGTAAGGATTACTGGATAGGTGCAACTGTTGAATTTCCTAGCAATAAAGATGAAATACCACCCAACAAAGAACTGCTGGAGTCTGTTAGACAACAAGCGATCGCCTTTTGCCCAGACTTAGCCAAAGCAACGACTATCCGTACTTGGTCAGGGTTACGTCCCCGCCCTGAAGGACGCCCAGCACCAGTGATTGGTAAATTGCCTGGATATAGTAACGTCCTCCTTGCTACCGGACATTATCGCAACGGCGTTTTACTAGCGCCTGCAACAGCTGACGCGATTCGTGAGATGATTGTTCATAACGATTTTTAATAACAAACTCCCTTTTTATCTTTGCGCCTTCGCAACGCCAGTCGCCTGCGGAGGGAAACCCTCCTGCAGCGCTGGCTCGTCTTTACGCGAACCTTTTCATTCAAATGTCAATAACAGAAAATAAAATTCAAGTCGGCTCATTAGAATGGTTTTACCGTGAATCTTTACCCATTGGTAGAACTGATTTGCTCCCTGTATTACTGCTGCATGGCTTACCATCACAAAGTTACAGTTGGCGCAACATTTTGCCAGCTTTGGCAACACAAGGGACAAGAGCAATAGCGCCTGATTGGATTGGGTTTGGCTTTTCTTCTAAGCCAGAAAAAAGAGATTTCGCTTACACACCTGATGCCTTTATTACGGCTTTAGAAGAGTTTCTAAAATCCATAGAACTTGAACGTTTTTCCTTAGTTGTACAAGGCTTTTTAGGTTCAGTGGGTTTACAATATGCCTTGCGTCATCCAGAACAAATTGCCAATATCGCCGTACTCAATACACCAATTTCCAGCCAAGCAAAGTTACCCTGGAAAATTCAACAAATGGGATTACCTTTGGCAGGTGAAATGATTACCCAAGACCCCCTACTCGTTGACCGGACTCTAGAAGGTGGCTCTCGTTACGTCATTGCAGATAAGGATTTAGATATTTATCGTAAACCCTTCTTGAAAAGTTCTGCTGCTGGAAGAAGCCTTCTAGCAACTATCCGTAATTTACAGTTGCCGTCAGCAATGACAGAAATCGAATCTGGTTTTAAAACATGGCAACAACAAATTTTAATTTTGTGGGGAATGATCGACCCTTGGCTACCGCTAAAAATAGCGCAAGATTTTGTAAATCCCTTAGCACAAGGAGATTTAATTAAACTTAACAGCGTTGGGCATTATCCCCAAGAACACTACCACGAAACAATTCTTGAAGACCTGTTGCCTTTTGTTCGTGTTAAAGATGTCAGCAAATAATAGCAATTCCAATTCAAAATTCAAATTTACTTTATAGATTCTTAAGATTCCTGTATCTGTAGGGTGGGCATTTTGTCCACTATCTGTTTTGCGCTTCATTAAATAAGTCAAGTTCAGTTTCATGGATCAGATAGGATTTCTATAGGGCTGTTGTGTTACTTAACTTGCAGCGAAAATGCATTAATGGAGAAAAATATTCATGGCTTATTCCTGGTTTAAAGCTTTTCACATTGTTGGCATAGTCGTTTGGTTTGCGGGTTTGTTCTATCTGGTGCGTCTTTTTATCTATCATGCTGAAGCTAACCAAGAACCAGAACCAGCACGCACAATACTGAAAAATCAGTATCAAATAATGGAAAAGCGTCTGTACAGTATTATCACAACTCCAGGGATGCTGGTGACGGTAGCAATGGCAATTGGTTTATTGACTACGGAACCAGACGTTCTTAAAGAAGGATGGCTGCACGTCAAACTAGGATTTGTTGTCCTTTTAATTGGCTATCATCATTACTGCAAGCGTCTGATGAAGCAGTTGGCAGAAGACAAGTGCAAATGGAATAGTCAGCAGTTACGGGCGTTAAATGAAGCACCAACTGTGATGTTGATAGTCATTGTGTTGCTGGCTGTGTTCAAGAATAATTTACCCACAGATATCACGGCTTGGGGCATTGTTGGATTGGTTATAGCGATGGCGGCAACTATTCAGCTTTACGCCAGAAAACGCCGTAAAGATCAGGAAAAGGTTAGCGAACAAGTGGCACAGATTCCACAGCAACAAGGTAGTTAGATCATCTTACCTGGGTTGTCAAAGTTGTTATACATTAAGAAATGTTAAGAACAATACTTTGACATCTCAGGCGTAAGTATGTCCAGTCAACCATTCGGTCAACCTCGTCCTCTGTGGCGAGTGATTCTTTTATCTGTAATCACTTTGATGCTGTATTACGGGTGGTATAAATGGATTATCCAAGAGGAATTACGGCGCTATAACGGCTATGGTTGGTCGGGTACGCGATCGCTAGCGCCGTTTGTCTTGGGCGTAACAGTTCCCCAAGCCTTGCGGATATTCGATCCAGATGTTCCAGGATGGTTTGGCTGGTTTTCCTTGCTGGGTATCGTTTGGATTTACATAGTTCAGTTCAAGTTGTACAAAACAGTCAACGAACTCTACCGCCAAGCAGGAATGAAAGAACCGTTGGTGCTTTGGTGGCTGTTTATACCAGGATTGAATTTAATCGTCGGTTTGAGGCAAATTCACTTTTTAAGTCAGTTTTGGGCAAAAAAACAGGGTATTACCGTTAATGATGCATTGGCTGAGAATATTCCTTTTTTGTCAGTTAATGCATGAGCAAACTTGATGAGTAACCAAGAAAAAGCTCTCTTGCCATTGACTAACAAGAGAGCTACGGTGTGGTGTGAGGAGCAAACTTAATGTTTGCTTATATAAGTGTAGCAAACGAGATATGAAGTTTTGATAGTTAATTTTTTAAAATTATCAAAAGCGCCGTAATACCCCATCCTCAACGCCGTAGTCCGGGGATATAAGGCGGATAAAAAAAGTCCGTCTCCCAACAATATCAACTATCAATTGATAACTTTGCCTTCACGCTGGGTAGAAAACGACCAGGACATATTCCCATGTGCCTCACCGATGTACAATTTTAGCATATTTTACATATAAATGCTAGAAATTACTTAAATTTTCTAACGTAGTTAAGAATGGCTCAATCCGGCATCAGCTTGGCTGGAGTCCTCGTTATAACAGCGATCGCGAGGGGTTGCAACAAACTGTACAGACATGGCGGAGTAAAAATGAAGTCGAATGACGCCGAATAGACATTAGGAATAGGGGACTGGGGAAGAATCTTCTTAATCCCCAATCCCCAATGACCAATAACCAACCACCAATCCCCACCCACCAACCCGTTTCTTAGCTATGAATCAAAGGGTGATCTGCTGTACCCACCCTAAACCATTGCTTACTTGGTAGTACTTTCTACTGTTGCTTGAGCAGATGACTTGCCAATCAGCTTTTCAGCATTTTCTTCGCTTTCGAGAATACCAAATTCAATCAACAAGTCTTCTAGCTCCTCCATCTCAATGGGTGTGGGGACTGTGAGCTTATCATTGTTGATGATTTTGTTAGCCAATGTCCGATATTCGTTACTTTGATTGCTGTCAGGTGCGTACTCGTTCACAGTCATGCGGCGCAATTCTGCGTGCTGAACGATGTTGTCGCGAGGTACGTAGTGAATCATTTGGGTGTTCAAGCGTTTTGCCAGGGTTTCGATCAGTTCGATTTCCCGGTCAACGTTACGGCTGTTACAAATCAAGCCACCCAAGCGTACACCGCCAGTGTGAGCGTATTTGAGAACACCGCGAGCAATATTGTTCGCTGCATACATCGCCATCATTTCACCAGAGGTCACGATGTAGATTTCTTGTGCTTTGCCTTCACGAATAGGCATAGCGAAACCACCGCAGACAACGTCACCCAACACGTCGTAGCTAACGAAGTCAACGTCTTGGTATGCACCGTTTTCTTCCAAGAAGTTGATGGCGGTGATGATACCACGACCGGCGCAACCTACACCGGGTTCTGGACCACCAGACTCGACACAACGTACGTTGCGAAAGCCAGTGAGCATCACTTCATGAAGTTCTATATCTTCCACAGCGCCTCGTTCAGCAGCCAATTGGAGAACGCTGGTTTGAGCTTTACTGTGTAGCATTAAGCGCGTAGAGTCAGCTTTGGGGTCGCATCCTACAATTAAGATACGCTGACCTATTTCTGCCATAGCAGCAAGGGTGTTTTGAGAGGTGGTAGATTTACCGATACCGCCTTTACCGTAGAAAGCTATCTGTCTGATTTTTTCGTCAGTAGCCATGGTTAGTGTTTTCCTACAATGATTTTGTTGGTGAGTCTGAAGGTTTATGTGAGACTTTCACGCTTGCGTTGGCGTATCGCGCCTACCGGAGGCGAACGAACCCCCCCAAAAACAGTTAAAATCCAGAACATATGCAAGTGTTGGTAAGTTTGTGTTGATTATTAGTCATTAGTCGTTTTTCCTGAACAATGACTAATAACCAATGGCTCAATTGCTTCGACTATTAGGTTCTACAGTCAACAGCGATCGCCCGAACGCCGGTACTGCGTGCCAATGCCCTTTGGGCACGCTACGCTTTTCAAAATTATGCGGGTACTGCGTGCGATCGCTCTTCAGACAGTGCGTTAAGCGCTTAACGCACTGTCTGATTTTGATGTCAATCTTGAGGTCAATCTTGAGGGTTGCCAAAAGAATCCAAAGCCTGGTAGAGATATTTCCACTCTCGTTTGACTTCGATACGACTGACGCCAAAATTGCCAAAAAGCTCAATTTATGGAACCGCAAAGCCGTTCCTAACGCAGATAAAAAGATGAGAATGCGTAAGTCCTATTTATTCGATTTAAATTTTCTCTAGCTTGCTTCTCACAGGGTAGAGTATAAAGTTCATGTAGGGAAACTCTATATCTATCGATAACGAAACTTTGAAAACTTTTATCTGAGCATCGCCAGTTTTTACAACAAAACCCTAATCGTAGCTCAAATCTTTAGAATGGTTGCGGCAGGAGTTCTTAATTTACGTAGAGTTTTTGCCACACAACCAACCAAAATAGCAATCCACTCTAAATCGTTGCTACCACGTTCCCAGTTTTGCTGGTATCATAACCGCTGAGAACCTCTAACTGTGAGTGAACCTGCGAATGTCCCAAGGTAGTGAGCAAATAACGTGCTTGATTATAAGCTAGCTAAGTTAGCCAACTCTTGCGATCTCATAACCAGACGAGTTCTGATTAACTTGAAGTTGTTACAAAGGTCACTATCCTGCTTCATCTGGCTTTATCCCTTTATTAAAAGCTGTAGCGAATTGAAGTGGATTGACCAAACCAAATAAACTATATTGAACTTGCTTCAATTTTTTCTTGAAGTCTTTTTGTGCTTTTGCTTTTTTTGATTCCTATACAAACCATAACATATATATTGATAATTTATTTACCAATAAATAATAAAGTTTCATTGAAAGCCTATTTTTATTTTTCTTTGTGAGCTTTTGCTCATGGAGTTTCTTACAAAAGCCAATTTTATAGAGATTTGATAGAGGTATGTATATACGCGTGCTAAACAGAAATTCTTCAACGGGCGTACTACTTCGCGATTGTTAGCGCGAAGCAGATAAAGGGGAATTTGTCTGACACTGTCAGCAAAGGAAGTGATTAATCACGATACCAGGTTACTTGTAAGCCTTGGTTTTGCGCCAAGTTCATATCTCTGTATGAGTTGTAGCCTGTCATTGTCATCTGTTTTCCCTCAATTTTCAAAGAAAGAAATCTTTGAAAAAAGTTTATTTTTCCAGAACTAGTGATTTGAATTTCAAAGTAAGTTCCATCAGTAGCTCTAGTTACATTTTTGTAATTAACCTTTTTATCGTTACCGAACTTTATGGTATTTGGATTAATTGATAGAGTTTCTCCTCGACCATTAGACCATTGACCGACGTAATTTTGGGAAGATTTTGCTAACAGAAGTGTACTGGCTTGTGTGTCGTTAATTGTTAAAGGTATAGTCCTGGGATCCTCAGCGGTAGGGATATATCTTAAAGCTAGCTCTTGAATATTTTTTTCTAGGTTGCTAGCACTCACTGGTGTTTGGAAAAGAGTATATCCACCAACTGAAGTAGCCATCAAAAGTCCTAAAGCCGTCAATCGCTTGTTGAAGAATTTATACATAATTTTATCCTTGATGTAGTTAAATTTTAAGAAAAATATGCTATTTCCTAGCTTGAGTACTGATTTTAAGAAAAATGAATTTTACTCTTTTTCTAAATAAATATAAAATTCAGCTTTATCAAATATGTATGCTGATTTTTAATAATCTTCAGTGTGCTTACACTTATCGGATAATCTGCATTTTCGTAATTAAAGTCTCTAATCGAGATTTACCGCAAGGCTCAGCGCTTTGGCAATCGTTTACCGAAACTCGGCTATAAGATAGCCATACTTTCTTGTTTAAAAAAGTTTTTTCATTTGCACACAAGTCAAACGATGCACCGACACTGTTATACTGTTTTCCTTTGTTATCTACTAAGTTGACGTAGCACATGATGTCACCATTTACTATGCTTTTGACTGTGGCAACTGTAGGTCTTTGAACTGCCTTATTCTGTGCTTGTACAGCAGTGGTGCTAGCCAGCAAGCCAATAGTAGAGGCGGCAAAGATAGACACAGACAAGCTGATAGATTTGAAGGACATTTTTTTACGTTGCATTGTTTTGTATTTCTTTGTTGTCTTGAGTTAAGACTACCTAATTTAAATTCGTGATTCAAACTTCATCATTCGTCTTTGACTAAGTGATTAAGAATGTATTACTTGTTTCTTCCTACATCACATTCATCTAATATTCCTGAAAAGAGGTTAAATTACTTTTGCTATTAAGAAGCGCTCTGGTTCAAAGCCACTCACTTGAGGATTACCTATGCTGGGAATACTCCTATCCCGCCCGTTCGCCGCTCTTGCGTTCGCGTAGGGTAGAGTACCTCAGATCTTGTACCAAGAAATATTGATGTAATTTAATCACTCAATATCAAACCTAAAACCCTTGATTTAGCCAGAAAAGCCAAGAAAAAGATAGGTAATCTTGTAGCACCGAAGAAAGTAGTCGGGTCTAAACTGATTTGAAAAACTTCAGAAAGTCAAAGCTTACGTACTTTACAAAAATGTATTACTGGATACGTTGCACGCTGCATAAGTCCTAAACCTTTTCCTGAGCGCCGAGTATTCTGGAGAAAGTAAAGCAATGGCAAACTCAGCACTCAGAACTATTTTGGTCAGTAATAGCAAGATTAAAACATTTTTCGCAAGAACTGAAAAGACAACAGGGGAAAATTACTTGTAAGCTTATTTTTAGCATTCCCCTTTCGATAGATTTGACAACAGGACGGAAAAAGTATATTGAAATGGATTACTAAGTGGTTCACAGGTGAGCCTTATGCTACTTAAGCAATTTCTCTATCAACGGCTCCAGTTTTGATTCGGTTCTTTGTTAATTTCTTCACAGGTGCCTGTAAGTCATGAAATCTCCTGAGCCTCAAACTCATTTTGAAGACAATCGTCCAGAAAGCCGATTACAAGAGCCACCCCGCAGATCGCGAAGGTGGCTTTGGTTATTGTTAGCCCTAGTAGTAGCAGGTGGAGGCTATGGACTTTGGCGTTGGCTTGCTCCTCAAAAAAGCGCACCCACAGCTACTAATGCTCAACCGCCAGCATCAACAGTCAAGATATCTACAGTACAAGCTGGTATTATTGAGGATAGTTCAGAGTTTGTTGCTAACTTGGAATCGCGCCGCTCGGTAAATCTTCAGCCGAGAGTTCAGGGTCAAGTAGCCCAAATATTTGTCAGGTCGGGAGATACAGTGGCTGCGGGAAATCCCATCATGCAACTCGATCCTAGAGAGCAACAAGCAGCTGTCAGTAGTGTGAACGCTGCTACTGAGGTGGCTCAGTCACAAGTGGAAAATGCCCGCGCTACCCTGAGATCCCTGGAAGCTGAACGGCAATCTAGCCTAGCTGATTTGAGATTGAATCAGCAGGACTACGAAAGGTATACCAATTTGGCATCTCAAGGAGCTGTCTCTCGACAGACGAGTGAGCAGTATGCTAACAGATTGGCAACATCACAAGCTGCTGTCCGTGAAGTAGAAGCCCGGATTAAAGCACAGCAAGCTAGCATTAACCAAGCTGAAAAATCCTTAAAGCAAGCACAAGCTAATACCAGTGAACGACAAGTCCAGCTTCAGTATTACAAAATCACCGCTCCCTTTGGTGGGACAGTTGGGAACGTACCAGTAAAAGTTGGTGATTTCGTCAATACGTCTACACAATTAGTTAGCATTACTCAAAACCAACCTTTAGAAGTTAATATATTCGTGCCCATTGAGCGGGGACCTCAACTGCGTAAGGGAACGCCAGTGGAGGTCATGGACGCACAAGGCAAGGTTATAGGTATGAGCCGTGTGTTTTTTATAGCTCCTAATGCCAACAATAATACTCAATCCATACTTATTAAATCGCTATTTGATAACTCGAACAATCAACTACGAGCAGATCAGTTTGCTCGCGCAAGAGTGATCTGGAGCCAGCGCCCTGGAGTCCTCATCCCAGCAACAGCAGTAACTCGTGTGGCTGGAGAGACTTTTGTCTATGTAACAGCTCAAGCACCCTCACAACCTCCTCAAGGAGAAAAACGAGAAAAACCTCAAGCACCTCAACAAGGAGCATCCCAACTGGTAGCTCGGCAAAAACGCGTGAAGCTAGGCAATATCAAAGGTAATAACTACCAAGTTCTGGAAGGATTACAGCCAGGAGACAAAATTATTGTCTCGGGGTTACTCAATCTTAGGGATGGCGTTCCTATTATTCCTGAGTCCTAGTAATGGCGACTGAGGACTGGAAACTGGGTCATCCCTAATCCCCAATTCCTAATCGCCAATCTCTACTCATCCCCCTTGCCGACGGGCAGCAAGCACCTTACGGGAAGCCGCCTAAGGTGCTTGCTGCCCTGCCTAATCCCCGCTCCTGAAGCGAGTGGGGATCGCCAGTTCCCCAATCCCCCCATTAATCTATTCCCCTATGTTCGTTGACTTTTTCATCAAGCGACCTGTCTTCACCAGTGTTTGCGCCATCGTTATTTTGCTCGTTGGGGGAATTAGTATCCCCACACTACCCACGGCGCAGTATCCTGAAATTAGCCCAGTTCAAGTTACCGTCGCTGCAAACTATGTCGGTGCTAGTTCTGAAGTTGTAGAAAATACCGTTACGACTCTTCTAGAAAGAGAGATTAACGGGGTGGAGGGCATGAAGTACATGACCTCAAGCAGTAGTAACAATGGCAGCAGTACAATTACAGTCACATTTGATGCATCCCGCAACAAAGATATTGCAGCGGTCGATGTGCAAAATCGAGTGTCGCAGGCTGAGCCGCAATTGCCAGAACCAGTACAGCGAACTGGGGTTACTGTTAGCAAACAAAGTAACGACATCCTATTAGCGATAGGACTTTACAGCGATAACAACGAGTACGACAACGTCTTTTTAAGCAACTACGCCGACCTCTACTTAGTAGATGCCCTACAAAGAGTCGGCGGTGTGAGTGAAGCGCGGATTTTTGGTGAACGTCGGTATGCTATGCGTCTGTGGCTCGACCCCAACCGCCTTGCCAGTCGCAACCTCACCGCCCAAGATGTGGTTGATGCTCTCAACGAGCAAAACATTCAGGTGGGTGCTGGGCAAATTGGTCAGCAGCCTGCGCCAAATGACCAAATGTATCAAATAGACCTGCGAGCCCTCAGCAGACTCTCGGAACCATCTGAATTTAACGAAATAGTTATTCAAACAGGTCAAAATGGTACGCTCGTCAAGCTGAAAGATGTGGGTCGGGCGGAACTGGGAGCAGAAAACTATAACTCATTCCTACGGTTTAGAGGTAAGGAGGGTGTGGGTATAGGGATATTTGCCACCCCAGGAAGTAATGCTTTGGATGTTGCCAGGGCAGTTAAAGCCGAAATGGAGCGCCTCAAACAAGATTTTCCGCCAGGGTTGAAATCTCAGGTAGCGTTTGATACCACATCATTTGTGGAAGCATCCCTAAGAGAAGTGGTTAAGACGCTGTTTGAGGCACTTATCCTCGTAATCGTAGTCATTTTTATCTTTTTGCAGGACTGGCGTACCACTCTGATTCCGGTAATTGTCATTCCTCTGACATTAATTGGTACTTTTGCCTTTATTAAAGTTTTCGGCTTTTCAATCAACACGCTAACCTTGTTTGGTCTGACTTTAGCCACTGGGTTAGTGGTCGATGATGCAATCGTCGTAGTTGAGGACATTTCTCGCCTGATCGAGGAAGAAGAAATGTCGCCGCGTCAAGCAGCCTCACACGCAATGAATGAATTGTTTGGAGCGGTGATTGCCACTTCTTTGGTGATGATGGCAGTATTTGTCCCTGTTGCCTTCTTCCCAGGGTCTACAGGACAGATTTATCGCCAATTTGCGCTGACAATTGCCTTCTCGATGGCAATTTCGACCTTTCTTGCCATTACCTTGACTCCTTCGCTCTCAGCTCTACTACTGCGTCGTGGGCAAAAACCAAGCGGTTGGCTGGGTTGGGCGTTTGCACGGTTTAATAATTTGATTGATTGGACTCGTAGGCAGTACGAGCGATCGCTTATCTTCTTAAATCGTTTCCGAGCAGTTGTTGTGCTGCTGTTTATCCTGTCATTAGGGCTGACTGGCTGGCTTTACACCCAAGTCCCCACAGCATTTATCCCTGAAGAAGACCAAGGCTATTTCATCACCATTATCCAGGGTCCAGAAGGTGTTTCGCTCAATTACACCAGCAAGGTCATGCGTCAGGTAGAAGCAGAAATCCTCAAATTGCCTGAAGTTGTGGGTACTTTCGCCATAGGTGGCTTTGGTTTTAGTGGATCTACTGCCAACAACGGTGTCATTTTTACAACACTCAAGAATTGGGAAGAGCGCCATGAGCCAGATCAGTCAGTACAAGGAATTATCAAGAATTTGGGAGGAAAGCTATCAACAATTACAGAAGCGAGAGTTTTGCCAGTTAACCCGCCCGCAATTAGGGGTTTAGGCAATTTTGGCGGCTTCCAATTTCAGCTACAAGACAGACGAGGCAACAGTGGCTTGAATACCATGCTGCAAGTCATGGGTCAATTACTCCAGCGGGGAAATCAGACACCAGGGTTGCAAGCTGTATTTAGCACTTTTTCAGCAAATACGCCTCAGCTTTTGATTGAAGTAGACCGTAATAAAGCCAAGGCGCTGCAAGTCGATGTAGACGATATCTTTAATACCCTACAAACTTACTTGGGTTCGCGGTACGTCAACGACTTTAACTACCTCCAGCGGACTTACCGAGTTTATGTCCAAGCAGACACTCAGTTTCGCTCCAATCCTCAGGATATTGGTCGTTTGTATGTCCGTTCTCAAAACAATCAAACCAATAATCAAGCCAATAATCAAGCCAATAATCAAATGGTTCCCCTGAGTAATTTGGTGAAAATTATCCCAACGACCGGGGCGCAAACAATTAACCACTACAACTTGTTCCGGTCAATTGAAATTAACGGTTCAGCGCCTCCTGGTACTAGCTCAGGACAAGCCATTCAAGCGATGGAGCAAGTAGCAAAGCAGGTTTTACCAGCAGGTTATGGTTACGAATGGTCGGGAATCTCAGCTGAAGAGCAACAATCTGGCGGTCAAGCACCACTGATTTTTGCCTTGGGACTTGTCTTCGTGTTCCTCGTGCTAGCTGCCCAGTACGAGAATTACATTGACCCCTTCATTATTATGCTGTCAGTTCCCTTAGCTATCCTCGGGGCGCTATCGGGGCAGTTGCTGCGAGGTTTAGCCAATGATGTATACTGCCAAGTTGGTCTAGTGATGCTGATTGGTTTGGCAAGTAAGAACGCCATTTTGATTGTGGAGTTTGCCAACCAACTACGTGAGCAGGGGCGCTCAATTACCAAAGCAGCGGTAGAAGCATCAGAACAACGCTTGCGACCAATTCTGATGACAACATTTGCTTTTATTTTGGGTGTTTGGCCATTGCTATTTCCTGAAGGAGCCGGAGCAGCTAGCAGAAAATCTTTGGGTACAGCTATTGTTGGTGGGACGTTAGTCTCTACTTTCTTAAGCCTGTTTGTAGTACCAATTCTATATATTGTGATTGGCAACATTCGCGATCGCCTGAAACCACGCCCCAAGTCTCCACAGCTACAGCCAGTTGAGGATGGTAGAGTTCCTACTGAGATCCATAAGTAAATTGACTGACTAGGGTGGGCATTGTCCACCCTATTCTTTGTTCACTATTGAAGAATGGACAGGCGAAGAGGCTTGTCCCAACAATCTGCCTCCTCAAATATTAGAGAAAACATCATGACACTAGTAGATAGTATTACCATCACTTCTCTCAATTTCTGCGAAATCATCCCTCTGCTTGCAACAGCCACAGAAGCAGAAAATGCACCGATGGTACTGTCAGGAGTACTGGCGAGTTTGGTTGTCATTTACCTTGCTAGCACCATCGGTGCAGAAATTTGTGCCCGCATCAATTTACCTCCTGTATTGGGACAACTGCTAGGCGGTTTAGTGGTAGGTATCTCTGCCTTTCATTTGCTGGTTTTTCCTGAAGGTGGTGGTGATATTAGTGACTCATTGATGATGAATTTTTTAGAAGTCACCACTGGGTTGAGTCCAAACGACGCAGCAGCAATTTTTCAAGTAGACAGCGAAGTGATTTCGACCTTGGCAGAAATTGGTGTAGTCATTCTGCTGTTTGAAATTGGTTTGGAATCAGACTTACAAGAACTACTCAAAGTAGGTCCCCAAGCAGCAATAGTAGCAGTGGTAGGAGTCGTCACACCATTTGTTGCGGGTACTTTAGGGTTAATATTCTTGTTCCATGTTCCTACTATTGCTGCTATTTTCGCAGGTGCAGCCTTAACTGCAACAAGTATCGGCATTACGGCGAAAGTGCTGGCAGAACTCCAATATCTCAATAGTAAAGAAGGTCAGATTATTATTGGCGCAGCAGTGCTAGACGATATTTTAGGTATTATCGTTCTCGCAGTGGTGGCTAGTTTGGCAAAGACCGGAGAGGTGGAACTGACCAATGTGCTATATCTCATTGTCAGTGCAGTAGTTTTCTTGGTAGGAGCAGTTTTTCTCGGCCGCTTGTTCAATCCTTACTTTGTCAAAATAGTTAGTGAACTTAAAACACGCGGTCAACTTCTGATTCCAGCCCTGATTTTTGCTTTTGTTCTGGCATATATCGCGACTGTTATCAAGTTAGAAGCGATTCTGGGAGCTTTTACCGCTGGCTTAATTTTAGCCGAAACTCAAAAATGCCGAGAGCTAAAAGATCAGGTGATACCAATTGCAGATATACTGGTACCCGTTTTCTTTGTCGTTGTTAGCGCTAAAACGAATATCGGTGTTTTAAATCCATTGATCCCTGGCAATCGGGAAGGGCTGATTATGGCAAGCTTTCTGATTGTAGTCGCAATTTTGGGTAAACTGGTCAGCGGCTTTGCAGTGTTCGGTCAACCAGATACGAATCGGCTAGCAATTGGTGTCGGTATGATTCCACGAGGTGAGGTGGGACTTGTATTTGCTGGTATTGGTTCAGCAAGTGGTATTCTCTCAAGTGCCTTGGATGCTGCCATTATTGTGATGGTGATTGTCACTACCTTTTTAGCACCGCCTTTATTATCGGTTGTGTTTGGATCCAATCAGGTTGCTGCTGAAGCAAAAGTTCGAGAATCAGCCAAGGTTTCTGCTGAGGTTAAAGAGGCGAACTGAGAGGAAGACACAAAAATTTCTGTTTATCTTAATAAATAGAATCATTACAATCGCTTATTGCTGACAACAATGGTTGTGCTTACAATTCAAGCTGCTGTGCCACTTAGCGTAATTTTTGTAACTTATAACCTAGAAAAATGGCTAGTAGCGGTAGTACATAACACAAGGTAGGATGCTTCCAGATTCCGATTTTCTGTAATTCAAAATAATTGCCTAGCAAGTCATCAGGAGATAACGGGATGCCTACGATCGCCAAAAACAACGATGTGATTACGGTGATCATTATCTTTGCCGTAGAACCGCAACGTCAGCAGGAACTCATAGACACTATCATCGAATTTCTTGAAACCACGGTGAAGCACCAGCCTGGTTTTGTCTCATCTAGCATCCATAAAAGTATAGATGGGGTGCGGGTGATGAACTATGCTCAGTGGAGAAGTCAGGAAGACTACCAAGCGTTTATCAACAATTCCGAGGTGCAAGCGCAGGGAGCAAAACTTTCCCAGTTCCAGATCCATGAAGCACACGTCTATGAAGTCGTTGTTTCCCTACCAGATGACGCCGAACTCAAAATTACTAAAGGCGGTAAAATTCACCTTGCGGAATTCCGAGTCAAGCCAGAAAACCAAATGCGCTTGGTGGAATTGGAGAGGGAATATTTACCTCTCGGGTTGCAAAATCCTGGGCTTTTATCTGGTAATTTCCACCGTTCGCTTGATGGTGTCCACAATGTAAACTATGGGCAATGGCGCAGCTTTGAAGATTTTGAGGAACTTCTCAAAGACCCAAAGTACAAGCCTTTATCTGAGTATTGGCAAGGTCTGGCTGAAAACCAGTTTCATCTTTACGAGGTAGTCTACACCGAGCCTGCTGATTAATGAGCTTAGCAACGGATGATGTGGCAGATGTCGCGCATGAGTTATCTGTAAGTTCCACATTTAATCTATGGGTTACATCCGTTAAATCATCTGTTGCGTACCAATGTGACACTTTGATGAATTGGTGTTTGCTTTTTGTGACGGAGATTTAACCTATGACTTCCAATATCAATCTTTTCACGCCTGTTCAACTTGGTCCCTACACCCTGCCGAACCGGATGGTGATGGCACCAATGACCCGTTTGCGAGCAATTGACAATGTCCCCAACTCATTGATGGCGACTTACTACGCCCAACGGGCAACAGCAGGGCTAATCGTCACTGAATGCACCATGGTTTCGCCCTTAAGTTTAGGCTACATGAACTGTCCGGGTATCTACTCAGAAGAACACATTGCCGGATGGCGGCAAGTAACCGATGCCGTACATGAGAAAGGAGGAAGAATTTTCTTGCAGCTGTGGCACTCTGGAAGGATTTCCCATTCTTCTTTACTGGGTGGAGAGTTACCAGTTGCACCTTCTGCTATTGCCGCTTCTGGCACACTGCATACTCCTATAGGCAAAGTAGCAATGGAAACTCCCCGCGCCTTAGAAACCCAGGAAATTCCTGAAATTGTCCAGCAGTTTCGCAAAGGTGCTGAAAACGCCCTAGCTGCGGGATTTGATGGCGTGGAATTTCATGGGGCATTTGGTTACTTAATCGACCAGTTTCTGCAAGATTGCACGAACCAACGTACTGATGAATACGGTGGTTCTATAGAAAATCGGGCGCGATTTCTGCTGGAAGTTGTAGAAGCCGTCGTTAATGTGTGGGGTGCAAATCGTGTTGGTATCAAACTTTCGCCCAGTAACACATACTACGGAATGGGCGACTCGAATCCGCAAGAGACTTTTGGTTATGCAATAGATGCTCTCAACCGCTTTGATTTGGCATATCTCCACCTGATGGAACCAAATGAGGTTGATTTGGCAAACCGTGATGTGATGAACCCGGTAACACCCTACTTCCGTAAAATTTACACAGGGACTTTAATTACCAATGGCGACTATGACCATCCCAAGGGAGATAGCATACTTGCTAATGGTGATGCAGATTTGGTTTCCTTTGGCAAGTTGTTTCTCGCTAATCCTGACTTACCAAAACGCTTTGAACTGGATGCATTTTTGAACGCGCCAGATCCGAAAACCTTTTACGGGCCAGACGAGAAGGGATACACAGATTATCCATTCTTGGAACTTCAACATAAGTAATTAGGAGCTAGGAGCCAGAAGCCGGCTTGGGAGTTTTACGTGGCTGGCAACGGACTGCCCCTAAGCTTGTCCTGACTTCTGAACGCCAGAGCCCTAGGTCGGGAAACCCTCCTGCAGTGCTGGCTCCTCCTTACAAAAAATTAATTAAAACTAGGTTGATTTTGACATAGTGTTTAAGTGAAAACCACACTGGATTCTTCACACACAGTGTCCTTTGTATAAGAGGAAGGTCAATTATGCTTCACTCACGCATCACATGGCTCATTCCACTAGCCTTCACTTTAGTCGGTTTCGGGTCTAGTGTCGAAAGCGCAACGGCGCAAACCAGCGATAACATTTATGAATTTAGCATTCCCTACACGGTATTTACCGACATTGATACCACCTTTAGACCAGACTTGAACATCTTAAAGGTGACCGATAGAGGAGAGAGTCCTGATGCTCTTTACGGATTAACTAACTTTCTTAGCAATGCTTACGCACAGGCTGAGTTTCGTGGAACCACTATATCTAGCAGATTCGATGCTGATCCTGCCGTATTTGGCTTAGAGGGTGAAATACTTGGCGACAGATTCTTCGGCAGTTCCAATGAGTTATTTACAAGATCGAGCGGCAGTTTTGAAACTGATTTGGTTGAAGGTAGAATCAGGGGCGCTGGTAATTTAGTCGTCTTAGGTGGAACAGGTTTATTCGAGAATGCTACAGGCACAGTAACTTTTACTCAGGAAAACAGTATTAATCAGCTAGACCCAACTGCAACCGCTGTCGGTCAAGCTACACTAAATTTCTCCTTGCGGACTCCCCGAACGGTTCCAGAACCAACAGCCACTACAACGCTAATTGGCATAGGTGTAACTGGGGCAGGTTTCCTGCTGCGTCAACGCCGCCTTCGTTCTGCTGGTAAATCATAACGTCTAGTTGGGCATAGTAGTTTGCTCACCTATGCCCACAATTCAATCCCTGATTAATTTAATACAAAAAGATAAATTTTATGCAACCAGCAAGCCTGGATGACCAGCAAAAATCCCCAAAGAATCTGTACATAGATACAAATTTTTACATTATTTGTGCAGTTTCTTTGATGGCAGTTCTCGCGGTATCCAGCGTATCTCCGGCTTTTCCCAAAATATCCCTAGCATTAAACGTCAATCCCCAAAATCTAGGATTGTTGGTTACAGTCTTTACATTTCCTGCTGTCATTTTAGGTCCGATTATTGGTGTCCTTGCTGATAGATTAGGTAGGAAAAAAGTTCTCGTTCCTTCACTGTTTTTATTTGGCATTGCGGGGACAGCTTGCGCTTTTGCCCGTGATTTTAACCTTTTACTCTTGTTGCGTTTCCTACAAGGAATTGGTGCTGCTTCTTTGCTATCTATGAGCATTACCTTAATCGGCGATTTGTATGCAGGAGATAGACGCACTACAGCAATGGGTTACAATGCCAGCATCACAAGTACTGGCACAGCTTTTTACCCTATTATTGGCGGCATACTAGCAACCCTCGGCTGGTACTACCCCTTTTTGTTACCTATTGTATCGATTCCAATTGGTTTGCTGGTGTTATTTGCATTAAAAAATCCAGAACCAAAAGGAGAAAGAAATCTTCAAGAGTATTTGAAAAATGCTTTAAAAGCCTTGAAAAACAGGAAGTTAGCTGGACTTTTTATTGGGAGTGCTGCTAACATGGTTCTTCTTTACGGAGCTTACATCACTTATTTACCCCAATTAATAAATGATACTTTTAAAGCGCCTGCTTCCACAATTGGATTCATACTCTCTAGTGTTTCTATAGCAATTGTTATTACATCTTCACAATTAGGAAGATTGACTAAAAAATTTAATACCACAACTTTAATTAGAACATCTTTTATTTTGTATGCTCTAGCTCTATTCACAATTCCGCTAATACCTCCTCTAATACCAAATGTCTGGTTACTATTAATTCCAACCACAATTTTTGGCATTGGTATAGGGATTGGTGCTCCTAGTATCCAGACTCGTTTGACAGAAATTGCGCCCAAACAATATCTGGCTACGATTCTCTCTGTCAATGGGACCTTTTATGGGTTAGGACAAACCCTTGGTCCGTTACTAATGCTAATTGCCTTTAGTTTGGGAGGTATCAATAGTGTATTTTATGCAGGTATGGGATTCGCAATTCTTACCCTTGCTGTCTTTAGGTATTGCACTTGCTTGTAATTAAGGAGATAAGATGACATGAGTCAGTCGAAGGTTGCAGTCGTTCTGGGGGTGGGTCGGGGGCTGGGTGCCGCAGTTGCTCATCGGTTTGCACGAGAAGGCTTTGTTGTAGGATTAATGGCAAGAAGCTCACAGCAGCTGACTCAAATTCAGTCAGAAATTGAACAGTCTGGCGGTAAGGCATTGTCTGTTACTGTTGATGCGACTGACGCCGCATCGGTAAAAGCTGCATTTGAACAGGTGCGATCGCAATTTGGTTCTCCTGAAGTCTTTGTCTACAATGCCGGAGCATTTAAAATGGCTGGCATACTCGAACTGACACCAGACCAGTTTGAGTCTTCCTGGAAAGTCAATTGTTTTGGAGCTTTTCTAGCGGTACAGCAAGTCCTTCCCGCGATGGTTGAACGAGGTCGCGGTACTATCCTGTTGACGGGAGCCACTGCTGCGGTGAGAGGTTCAGCCAAGTTTGCAGCATTGGCGGTGGGCAAATTTGGGTTACGCGCATTAGCGCAGTCGTTGGCGCGGGAGTTTGGTTCTCAGGGAATTCATGTAGCTCATATCATTATTGATGGCATGATTAACACTCCAAGAGTGCGAGCAATGGCATCGGAGCGTGAAGAACATACGCTAGTGTCACCTGAAGCAATAGCCCAAACATATTGGCAACTTTATCAGCAGGATGCAACTGCATGGACTTTAGAACTTGATTTACGACCTGCGGTTGAGAAATTCTGATCTGTTTGTCAAGTTTTAGCAAGATGAGAACATTTTCCGCAAGAACGTAAAAGACAACACCTCCGGACATTTGCCAATCTTTTAGACAATTCCTTAGTCAAGGAGGTTTTTAGACTATGGCATCTCTCGCTGAAAAAGTGGCAATTGTCGCAGGTGCATCGCGTGGTATCGGACGGGCTATTGCTGAAAAATTAGCTCAAGAAGGTGCGACAGTTGTTATTAACTATTCTCATAGTGCTGATAAAGCGCAGGAAGTCGTATCGGCTATTACAGCACAAGGCGGAAAGGCAATAGCCATGCAAGCCGACATCAGCCGAGTTGCTGACATCAGCCGCCTATTTCAGGAAACAGTAGATAAGTTTGGCAAGCTCGACATCCTGGTTAACAACGCCGGTATCTCTTTATTTAAGCCGCTAGCTGAGACAACTGAGCAAGAGTTTGATCAACAGTTTGCTCTTAACGCCAAAGGGACTTTCTTTGCACTTCAAGAAGCAGCAATTAAATTAGCAGATGGTGGAAGAATTGTCAATATATCCACAGGTGGTACTGTTAACGGTGGTGCTAACTTCTCCGCGTATGTTGGCAGTAAGGCAGCGATCGAGGGCTTCAGTAAGTGCCTAGCAAAAGAACTGGGACAGCGCGGCATCACGGTTAACACCGTCCTACCAGGTGTAACTGAGACAGACATGAACCTAGAGACACTTCCCGAAGAAGCAAGGGCAGCCATGATTGCCCAAACACCCCTAGGTCGCCTGGGTAAACCAGAGGACATTGCAGACGTAGTTGCTTTTTTGGTGAGTGACCAAGCCCGTTGGATCACTGGGCGAAATATCCCTGTTGATGGTGGTTTAGCTTGATTTACAGCTTTTCCAAACAAGTAAAACAAAGGCAAAAAACAAAATGGCAACAATGAAAGCAGTACGCATTCATACTCATGGTGGATCAGAAACTTTAGTTTACGAAGATGCCCCACAACCAGAACCAGCAGCAGACGAAGTTCTGATTCGCATTCATGCCGCAAGTGCAAATCCCCTTGACTGGAAAATTCGTGGCGGCTTTGGCAAAGACAGCTTTAAGCATCACTTGCCTTTGATTCTTGGTTGGGATGTCGCTGGAACAATTGAAGCAACTGGTTCTCAAGTAGATCAGTTCCAACGTGGTGATGCTGTGTATGCTTATACAAGTTTGTACCGTGATGGTGCTTATGCCGAATTTATAGTTGCTAAGGCAACAGAGATTGCTTTAAAGCCTAACTCTGTTGATTTCATTGAAGCAGCTGCCATCCCAGTTGCAGCACTGACGGCATGGCAAGCACTGTTTGATACAGCAGGTCTTGGGGCAAATCAACGAGTACTGATTCATGCGGCGTCAGGCGGAGTCGGTTCATTGGCGGTGCAGTTGGCAAAGGTAAAAGGTGCTTACGTTATCGGCACAGCATCAGCACGCAATGCTGACTTTCTGCGCGAGTTGGGAACCGACGAAATCATTGACTACCAGGCAACGAAGTTTGAGACAGTTGTGCAGGATCTAGATGTCGTTTTTGATACTGTCGGCGGCGACACTCAAGAGCGCTCCTTTAGCGTGTTGCGAAAAGATGGATGGCTTGTCTCTATCGTTTCTTCCCCATCACAAGAAACAGCTGTCCAGCACGGTGTGCGAAGCAGTATGGTTGGCGTTCAACCTAACGGAGGACAACTTAAAGAGATTGCTGCCCTAGTGGACTCTGGAAAACTCAAGCCGTATGTGGAAACAGTCTTGCCACTTAAAGAGGCGCGACAAGCACATGAGCTCAGCCAAAGCGGTCGTACGCGCGGCAAAATCGTCTTGCAAGTGGTTAACTGAGAAATAAAGCTTTAGAGCAAGTCAATATCGTTAGCAAAAGCCTGAGTCATCAGAAAAAGCTCGTTTGTGCTTCTATACAAAATCATGGCTAACCTCAAATGGTGGAAACAACTGCACTGGTCTGAATACGGAGCAGAACTGCTCGGAACTGCAATTCTTGTTTTTGTGGGGCTGAGCGCTGTTGTATTCAATTTTGCTCAAGGCTTGCCAATGGAACAACTCATACCTGATAAGAGCATACGCTTGCTGCTTACGGGATTGATGTTTTCTGGAACTGGTTCGCTCGTTGCAATTTCGCCGCTGGGAAAACTGAGTGGCGCTCACGTTAATCCTGCTGTTTCTTTGGGATTTTGGCTACAAGGCAAAATGCACCATCACGATATGGGCGGTTACATTATTGCCCAATTCCTTGGTGCAATTAGTGGTGCAGTGTTGTTGGTATTTGTTTGGGGAAAATACGCCAAGAGTGTAAATAATGGGATGACTTTAGCTGGAACAGATTATTCACTTTGGTATGTATTTTTGGCGGAAGTAAGCATGACAGCAATACTTGTGCTGGCTATTTTTATTTTTGTCAGCAGTCGTCGCTTGATGCGTTGGACACCACTGATGACGTGGCTGTTGGTAGCAATAATGGTTTGGCTGGAATCGCCAATTTCTGGCACGAGTTTAAATCCAGCACGTAGCATTGGTCCTGCTTTAGTTTCGTGGTTCTGGGAAGACCAATGGCTCTATTGCATTGCACCACCGTTTGGTGCAATCCTCGCGGTGGGAGTTTTTCGCTTGGTGAGTTTGGGCGATAGCGAAATTTTGACCGCAAAACTTTTTCACGTGCCTCACTACCGTTGTATCTTTAAAAACGTTAAAGTTCCCCATCGTACCGCAAGCTAAGGAGATCAGTAGACATGAGCAATTATGAGTTCCACGACCAACTCAGCTTGGAAGCAAAAGCCGAACAACTAGGGAAACAGGCAATGGCACTTGGTTTGATACCTAGTTTTGTTGTCCATTATTTCCCTGATAACTGGATATTCTACATTCCTAACGAAAAGCAGTCTGAACCTCTGACACCAGAAGAGGCATACCTGTATTTGAAAAAATTGGTTCAACAGTAGACCCGTCAAGGCTAAGAATAAACATGACTATACAATCTCAACAACCAAAAGTCTCCTTGCTGCTTGCTGATGTGGATGGCACTCTAGTCACTCGCGAGAAACTGTTGACAGATCGCGCCCGTGATGCTGTTCGCAAGCTTAACGAAGCAGGCATTGGCTTTGCCATCACCAGCGGTCGTCCACCTTTAGGGATGAAGATGGTCGTCGAAGCCCTCCACCTAACCACACCAATTGCTGCCTTTAATGGTGGAGTCTTCCTCAATCCGGACTTCTCCATTATCGACCAAAATGTGCTAAAAAAGGCGATCGCCAAGCAAGTGATTGAAATTATCACGGCACATAAACTCGATGTCTGGATTTATCAAGGCAATGACTGGTTTGTGCATGAGCGGCATGGTTCCCACGTTGACCGCGAAGAGAAGACAGTTAAGTTTCCGCCTACCGTCGTTCCCAGCTTTGATGATCTGTTGGACAACGTCGCAAAAATTGTCGGAGTCAGCGATGACTTAGAAGCTGTCGCCAAGTGCGAAAAAGACGTGCAACAACAGTTTAGTGAACAAGTCTTGTGCAAAGCTGGTGCCAGTTCCTCTGGGGCTGAGTACGTCTCTGCTGCTCGTAGCCAACCCTACTACTTGGATGTCACCCATCCCCGTGCCAATAAAGGGGCAGTGGTTGACCGCCTTTCAGAACTGCTTGGGATTAAGAGTTCGGAGATTGCCACAATTGGCGATATGCCCAACGATGTGCCGATGTTTCAGCGCAGCGGTTTGAGTATTGCGATGGGCAACGCCAGTGCTGATGTGCAGCACTCCGCCAACTACGTCACAACTTCTAACGAAGACGAGGGCTTTGCTCAAGCAGTTGAGCGCTTCGTTTTAAGTATTGAAAATAATGAAACCACTGACAAATAAAGTTGCCATTGTGACTGGAGCATCCCGCAGCATTGGACGGGCGATAGCCGAACGATTAGCTCAAGATGGCGCAACAGTCGCTATCAACTACAGAAGTGGAGCTGATGAAGCTAAAGAGGTGATTTCTAGCATCAAATCTCAAGGTGGACAAGCGATCGCCATTCAAGCAGATGTCAGCCAAGTTTCAGATATTCGTCGCTTGTTTCAAACAGTCATAGACCAATTGGGGCAGTTGGATATTTTGGTCAACAATGCCGGAATTGCACGGGCAGCATTGGTAGCAGAAGTGACAGAAGAAGATTACGAGGCAGTTTTTGGCATCAATGTCCGGGGTGTCCTCTTCTGTCTCCAAGAAGCTGCTCGACAAATGTCGGATAACGGACGCATAGTGAATGTCTCCTCCTCAGCAAGTGTGTTCCCCAGTCCAGGTCTTGCTGTGTACGCTGCTAGCAAAGCCGCCGAGAAGTTATTTACAGAAGTCCTAGCGAAAGAATTGGGAGGGCGTGGGATTACAGTTAACAGCGTTCTTCCAGGACCAACGAGTCCGGGAATGTTTGACTCAGTATCGCCGGAAAATAAGCAAGCGGCGGCAATGAGTTCTCCGTTTGGTCGCTTGGGACAACCTGAGGATATTGCTGATGTCGTTGCTTTCCTAGTGAGCGAGCAAGCACGCTGGATCACCGGACAGCACATTCTGGCAAATGGCGGAGCAACAATTTAACCCTTTGACAACAAGGAGAATAGAAATGAAACTTGAAGGAAAAGTTGCGTTGGTGACAGGTAGTAGTCAGGGAATCGGACAGGCGATCGCCATTCGTCTTGCCGAAGAAGGTGCGAATATCGTCATTGACTATCGCTCTCATGCAGAAGGTGCTGAAGAAACCAAAGCGAAAGTCGAAGCCAGCGGACGCAAAGGCTTAGTTATCAAAGCAGATTTAGGTGTCGTCAGCGATATCCGTCAGATGGTTGACGAAGGTATCCAACATTTCGGCAAAATAGATATCTTGGTAAACAACGCTGGGTTAGAAAAGAATGCCTCGTTCTGGGATGTGACAGAACAAGACTACGACAATGTACTTAACGTTAACCTCAAAGGTGTATTTTTTGCAACACAGGCTGTTGTCCAGCACTTCCGGGAAACTCAGCGCCCTGGAAAAATTATCAATATCAGTTCAGTGCATGAAGAATTGCCGTTCCCGCACTTTACCTCTTACTGTGCCAGCAAGGGAGGTGTGAAGATGTTGATGCGAAACTTAGCTGTGGAACTTGGACCTTTAGGCATTACGATCAACAACGTTGCACCGGGAGCAATTGAGACACCAATTAATAAAAGTTTGTTGGAAAACAAAGAAAAGCTAGGCGCTGTACTAAAGAATATCCCCCTCGGGCGACTGGGACAACCCCAGGATGTAGCTTCTCTAGTTGCTTTTTTAGCTTCATCAGACGCAGATTATATCACAGGCTCCACCTTTTTTGTCGATGGCGGGTTGCTTTGGAATTATCAGGAGCAATAGCTCGCACCAATCTTGTACTTAACTTGAGAAGGATAAATCGATGAAAAAGATTGTCATTGCTTTGACACTGCTGATTGTTGTTACCTTTGGAAGCGCTTTCATGCCTAGGGTTGCTGTTGCAGCACCTCTCGAAACTGCTCGAAATATCGAAGTTTTCCAACCTGATCAAGCTCAAACAGTTGCGGTGGGAAAAGACTTGTTTACTTTCAAAAAGTTTGTGAATAAAGGCACTTCAAAGGCTTTGTCTCTTGTAGAGATTACGCAACCCCCAAAATATAAAGGAGGGTTTCTCTTAGAAAAACATCTTATAGACGCTCCAGAAGATTTCTATGTTTTGGAAGGAGAATTCGAGATTACTAGCTCGCCATCAAACGACAAAATCAAATTAGATACTGGCGATATTGCCCATATCCCCCCCAGTATTCCTTATGGAGTCAAGCATATAGGAGCAGGAGAAGGAAGGCTCTTGTTAATTACCCCTAATATAGAATTTCCAAATTTACTGAAAGAAATCGGAACCCCCGTGGTAGATAAGTCATCCATCCCCTCTGCTTCTACTGTGCCAGACATAGAAAAGATAGCATCAGCCGCTAAAAAGTACGGGATTGAGTTCTTGAATTGAGCATCAGCCGTCCAATCTAGTGTGCGCTCGATGAAGAACGTAACACACCAACTCCCAAACAAGTGGTGCTGTAGGTCTGCAAAAGAGATTACTTGAAATTGCACTGAGGTGATACTCCCAGAGGGAGCCGCCCAAAGGGCATTGGCGCAGATCCAAACGATTCCGAAGTCGCAAGGCAAACGAAATCAACATTCGGAACAAAAATAACGAGGAAAACCATGAAACCACTAGAAGGAAAAATTGCAATTATCACTGGTGGATCTGGTGGCATTGGTTCAGCCATTTGTGAACGACTTGCCCAAGATGGCGCTAAGGTGGTTGTCCACTACGGCGGTCATCAGGATGCGGCAGACGATGTCGTTACCAGAATTAAAGATAAGGGCGGCGAAGCCGTTGCTATCCAAGCAAACCTTAGCAAAGTCGAAGACGTTGTCAGCCTGTTTGACCAGACGCAGCAACATTTCGGAACGCCCGATATAGTTGTCAACAATGCTGGAACAGGTGTTGGCGGGCCGATTGCCGAGACGGAAGAAGAAGCCTTTGATAAGGTCTTTGGGTTGAACACGAAAGGAACATTCTTCTCCATGAGGGAAGCCGCCCGTCGTATCAATCAAAATGGGCGTATTGTCAATATATCTAGTGGGTTAGTTGTGCGCCCGCTCGCAGGCTTCAGTCTTTATGTTGGCAGTAAAGCGGCTGTGGAACTGATGGGCAAAGTTCTCTCGATGGAACTTGGCGATCGCGGCATCACAGTCAATACAGTTTCGCCAGGACCAACAGAAACAGAGATGTTTGCCCACTCTGGTGATGATCCAACAGCCGCTGCTGCACGGTCACCCTTTAACCGTCTTGGGAAACCAGAAGATATTGCAGATGTCGTCGCCTTCGTTGTCAGCGACCAATGCCGATGGATTACCGGGCATACCTTCCAAGCAGGAGGTGGATACGTATGAGTTCGCAATTTAGTGAAAAATACGCCCTTGTCACTGGCGGGAATAAAGGCATTGGTTTTGCCATTTGTCAAGGACTGCTAGCAGCTGGGTTTGATGTGATTCTTGCAGCGCGATCGCTTGATAAAGCCAAAGCAGCAGCAGAAAAATTGCATACCAACTCGAAAGTGCGTGTCGTCGAACTTGATGTCGCAGATGACCAAAGCATTGACCAAGCCATAAAGCATTTAAGTCAAGAAATTCCTCAACTGGATGTCCTGGTAAATAACGCAGGCATTTATCCTGACGAAGGCGTGAACATTCTGACTATCTCTCGCGAATTGCTGAATCGGACAATGAACACCAACACATTTGGACCGATTCGCACAAGCCAAGCATTCCTACCCCTACTGGAAAAAGCACCCCAAGCCCGTATCATCAATGTTTCTAGTGGCTACGGTCAGTTGGATGGGCTTTCTTTTGATGTCCCCAGTTATTGCTTGTCTAAACTTAGCCTCAATGGCGCAACCATTATGCTAGCGGAAGCTTTACAAGCAAAAGGCATTGCAGTTAACGCCATAGATCCTGGCTGGGTAAAAACAGATATGGGCGGTACTTCCGCTCCTCGTTCCCCCGAACAGGGCGCTGACACTGCTATTTGGCTCGCAACCGAAGCTTCACCAAACTTAAGCGGGAAGTTGTTCCGGGATCGTAGGGAAATTTCTTACTGAAGCGTTAATTTGAATTTCATTTCTACATAGGAGTCAAAAATGGCACAGAAATTAGATGGAAAAGTTGCGCTAATTACTGGCGCTTCATCGGGCATTGGTGAAGCAACCGCCCTAGCGCTAGCAGCCCTTGGAGCAAAGGTGGCATTGGCAGCAAGACGCGCTGATCGCCTACAGAAGTTGGAAAAACAGATTACAGATGGTGGTGGAAAGGCGCTTTCCCTCGTCACAGATATTGCCGATGAAGCCCAAGCGACTGAAATGGTTCACAAGACTAACAGCAATTTCGGCAGTGTGGATATCTTGGTCAATAACGCTGGTGTGATGCTTGTTGGTCCAGTTGAAGGTGCAGATACTTCAGATTGGCAACGTATGATTAATATCAACCTAATGGGTTTGATGTATGCCACCCATGCTGCCCTACCTTTAATGAAAGCTCAGGGCGGAGGACATATTGTGAATATTTCCTCTGTAGCTGGTCGCGTAGCTGTACCTAATTACGCAGTATACAATGCCACTAAATTTGGAGTTGGCGCGTTTAGTGAAGCTTTACGAAAGGAGGTTTATAAAGACAAAATCCGCGTCACTGTGATTGAGCCAGGTGGGGTGGCAACGGAATTAGCTGACCAGATTACCAACCCAGAGTTTAAGCAGCTAACAGAACAGTTTTATGAGTCATTAACGGTACTCGAAAGCGAGGATATTGCTGCAGCGATCACTTATGCCGTAACTCAGCCGCCTCGTGTCAATATCAATGAAATTTTAATCCGCCCAACCGAGCAGGAATTGTAGCTTTTTGTCCAATTTCCATTAGGAGACTCTAAGACATGAGAATTGGCACGATTGGTACAGGAAATATGGCAAGGTCTTTGGGGATCTTGTGGGCAGAACAGGGTCACGAAGTTTTTTTCGGTTCCCGCGACTCCGAGAAGGGTAAATCTGTAGCCGAATTTGCCGGACACGGAGCCAAAGGCGGAACCAATGATGAAGCAGTTGCATTTGCCGATGTCATCTTCTATTCAGTCCGTGAAATGCCTTCTAGCGTGCTGTCCTCAACCGAGGTTCTATCGGGCAAGGTTTTGATTGACTGTAACAACCGCGAGATTCCTGAAGGTTTCGCTTTTGAACCTATTTTCGATGAATCACTCGCCGAAAAACTGGCAGCAAATGTGCCGAATGCTCATGTGGTTAAAGCATTTAACACAATGGCGCAAGAAGTTTTTGAATTAAGCCCCGAACCACTCAAGGAATATAACGTTTCGTGTTTCATTTGTGCTGATAACGAGCAGGCTAAGAAAACAGTCATGACGCTTGCTGAAGAAATAGGTTTTTCTCCTATTGACTGCGGATCGTTACGTAGCGCTCGCATGGTTGAAAGTTTAGGGGACTTTATCCGTTTTATGATAGGTGGAATGAAACTTGGCTCATATGCAACTATTTCTGTCAATAAGGTTTCAGAAGCTAAAAAACAGCGTCTTGGCGGTCGAAACGCAGGCTATCGGTAATTCTTTTTAAATTTCAAAGTGAGGTGGGTGCTTACTGCCCACCCTACTAGTTGTGCGAAAGTCGCATGAAACTTAAAACTTAGGAGAAAAAAGGAAAAATCAACATGGATTTACAACTTAATGGAAAAAGAGCTTTGGTAACTGGCAGCAGTAGCGGCATCGGTGAAGCGATCGCTAAGATACTAGCGCGCGAGGGAGTAAGCGTTGTTGTGCATGGTCGCAGTTTGTTTCAAGTCCTCTAAGTGGTTACATTAATGGTGCGAATTTGCGCGTGGATGGTGGCTGGACGCAAAGCATTAACTAAAGTAATTACAGGGCTATTTGTCAAATATACATATAGCGCAACTCAATTGAATGAAGTAATCATTTATCTGTGTCCATCTGTGGTTAATTATTTCTTTGGTGTACCTTACTCCGGGTTACAAACCGCTATGAGAGGAAAATCATGACCCAAGAAGAAGCAAGATTACAAGCCGATCGCGAACGCACCGCCTATTGGAAACGCTGGGGTCCATACCTCAGCGAACGGCAATGGGGAACAGTCCGCGAAGATTACAGCCCTGACGGTAGTGCTTGGGACTACTTCCCGCACGACCACGCCCGTTCCCGCGCCTACCGTTGGGGTGAAGATGGAATCGCTGGTATTTCTGATAACCATCAAAGATTATGTTTTGCCATTGCTTTGTGGAATGGTCAAGACCCAATTCTCAAAGAACGAATTTTTGGCTTAACAGGAAATGAAGGCAATCACGGGGAAGATGTCAAAGAATACTATTTCTATCTCGACAACACCCCGACACACTCTTACATGAAATGTCTCTATAAATACCCACAAGCTGCTTTTCCATATACTCAACTTGTAGAAGAAAATCGCTCCAGAAGCCGCAAAGAATTCGAGTTTGAATTGCTCGACACTGGTGTTTTTGCTGAAAACCGCTACTTTGATGTATTCGTTGAATACGCCAAAAATACACCGGAAGATATTCTCATTCAAATCAGTGTAGTCAACCGAGGACCAGAGGAAAAAACACTATATCTGTTACCAACGCTATGGTTTCGCAATACTTGGTCTTGGTTTCCCAATCAAGAAAAGCCTTTTGTTAAAGTCTTAAAATCTGATAATCACCTCAGTGTGATCGAAGCTTTTGAATCAACTTTAGGAAACAGATGGCTATACTGCAACGAAGCGACACAATTGCTGTTTACAGAAAACGAGACAAATTGTGAAAGATTATTTGGTGTTAATAATGCTTGTGCCTACGCCAAAGACGGGATTAACGATTATCTGATTCAGGGTCGTAAAGATGCAGTAAATCCTAATCAAATTGGCACGAAGATGTCAGCACATTATATCTTGACGATCGCACCCGGCGAAACCAAAACTGTGCGGTTGCGACTTTGCAATGATCCAGAACTGGCAGAACCATTCGGGGCTAATTTTGATACGATTTTGGGCGATCGCACCAGAGAAGCCGATGAATTTTACAGCCGCATTTCTCCCTTTCCCGCAACTGAAGATGAACGCAATGTCCAGCGACAAGCATTTGCAGGGCTGTTGTGGAGTAAACAATTTTACTATTATGTAGTCGAAGATTGGTTAAAAGGCGATCCCTCAGGTCCACCGCCACCAGAGTCGCGTCAAAAGGGCAGAAACTCCGAATGGCTACACGTTTTTAATGATGATGTGATCTCAATGCCCGATAAATGGGAGTACCCTTGGTTCGCTGCTTGGGATTTGGCGTTTCATTTGATACCCTTAGCCATGATTGACCCAGACTTTGCCAAGCAGCAACTCAGCCGCTTGACGCGAGAATGGTATATGCACCCCAATGGTCAACTTCCCGCTTATGAATGGGCATTGAGTGATGTCAACCCTCCAGTTCAAGCTTGGGCAGCTTGGCGCATCTACGAGATCGAGCAAAAGATGTACGGACGTGCTGATAAACAATTTTTAGAGCGCGTGTTTCAAAAGTTACTCGTCAACTTTACTTGGTGGGTAAATCGCAAAGATATTGAGGGCAAGAATATCTTTCAGGGCGGTTTTTTGGGGTTAGACAACATTGGCGTGTTTGATCGCAGTTCTGAACTTCCCACAGGTGGCTACTTAGAACAAGCAGATGGTACCAGTTGGATGGGTATGTTCTGCATGGATATGCTGACAATTGCCCTAGAACTGGCAAAAGATGAGCCAGTTTATGAAGACATTGCCAGCAAATTTTTTGAGCATTTTCTTCGGATTGCGAGTGCGATGGATGGGATTGGCAACGATGATATAGCACTATGGAATGAAGCTGATGGCTTTTACTACGATGCGCTGCATTTCCCTGATGGTCATCATTGCCCGATGAAGGTGCGATCAGTAGTGGGGTTGGTTCCCTTGTTTGCCGTGGGAACGCTAGAACCAGAAATTTTAGAAAAACTGCCTTCCTTCAAACGAAGAACCGAATGGTTTATCGAAAACCGACCAGACTTGACTTCAGGTATCGCTTGTATGGAAACTCTGGGGGCGGATCATCGCAAATTGCTGGCAATTACTAATCAAGACAAGTTGCACCGCATTCTGGAAAAAATGTTAGATGAAGCAGAATTTTTGAGTCCTTATGGCATTCGCTCTGTTTCCAAATATCACCAGGAGCATCCTTATATCCTAACGGTAAATGGTCATGAGTACCGGGTGGATTACGAACCAGCCGAATCCAGCACTGATTTGTTTGGTGGCAACTCTAATTGGCGCGGTCCGATTTGGTTTCCGATGAATTATTTGATTATTGAATCACTCCAAAGGTTCCATCACTACATGGGCGACTCGTTCAAGGTGGAATGCCCAACAGGTTCTGGCAATCAGATGACCTTAAACGAAGTGGCAATTGAATTATCTAAGAGGCTAAATCAGATTTTTATAAGAAATTCCTCTGGACGCAGACCTGTTTATGGCGGTACGGAGGTGTTTCAAACTAATCCGCATTGGCGTGACTTAATTCTTTTCCACGAATACTTTCATGGAGACAACGGCGCGGGTTTGGGTGCTAGTCACCAAACTGGTTGGACAGGTCTCGTCGCAGAAATGATTCAGCGATGCACAGAACATGGCAAAGAATTATGAAATCAGCGATTAAAGGTGCAAAAATGTGCCTGTCTCTTGATATTGTTGGTTACAGTCATCACACTTATATGTTAAGACGCTTGTCCTAAGGAGAAATTCGAGCATCTGTTGTGTTTAAGGGACTAGCAAACCGCAAACAGGCATTCGGCGCAAGCCGTCTTGAAGAGAAGGACGCGAAGAAAAGAGGGAAAAAGTTAATGAAAATTGGAAAAAAATCATACACAAGACTACTTGTCAAGGATTGGAAGGCTTGTTTTTTGTTTTACAAAGATGTCATAGAATTTGACGTTGCTGTAGAAAATGAAGAAGACGGATATGCTGAGTTTAAAGCCGGAGATATGAGACTAAGTCTATTCCGGCGGCAAGAAATGGCACAATTGATTCACAACTCAGAAAAGCCTGCTCATGCTGAATGTCAAGATACTGTGGCATTGATTTTTACTGTGCATGATTTAGAGGAGGAATATCAGCGATTAAGACATAAGGGTGTGCACTTTACCGCAGCACCGATGAATAATCCCTACTTTGGAATCAAAACAGCTTATCTTCGAGATCCAGACGGAACTCTGATTGGTTTATACGAGTTTCTTGTGTGATATGTGACATGACTCCGCCCTAGAAGGGCGAAGCTTCTAAACCGGGCTAACGCCCCGCTTCGCTAACACGATTTAGATTTCCTGGTTGTTTCCCTTCGGGTTCGCCAGTTCCCTACGGCGGGAGACCCGCCTAAGCCCTGCGGGCAGGCTGCGCCAACAGGACTGGACTCACCGTTTCCGGTTTTTCACCCACTATCTAGACATGCAGTTACCCACACATCCCCGACGCTCTGATTGCCCAGGCGCTTTCGATTCCCGACTGCCCATCGGTAAAGAGCTACCAATTGCTGGAAGCTTTCTCCCTAAGTACTGTAAAGTTTTTACCCAACTACAGAAGCTGCTCTTCAAGCAACAATTTCTAGTTGGAACCCCCTAACTTCAGTTGTCAAGGTTCAGACCAGTTTATACCGTTTGGAGGTCCCGACTCGTGTCTGATTTTCACTCTCAAGGTATCCGTTGGTTGTTCGGTGTACATATTTTACCGCGCAAAGCCGTCCTTTTAGGACGGGGTTTTAAACCCAGTTTTTTCGATAAAAAACCAGCAATTAAACAAGGGAGGTCACCGAAGCGCTATGGCTAAACCTGTAATCATAACGGTTGACGATGACCCAGAAGTTTTGCAAGCCGTGGCGCGGGATCTACGGCAAGAATATGGCGATCGCTTCCGAATTATCCGCGCTGATTCTGGTGCGAGTGCATTGGAAGCCTTGGAACAACTCAAACTTCGTAATCAGGCAGTGTCGCTGTTCCTTGTCGATCAACGGATGCCGCAAATGTCCGGTGTGGAGTTTTTGGAACAAGCCATATCAATGTTCCCGGATGCGAAACGTGCTTTACTCACCGCTTACGCAGATACCGATGCCGCCATCCGCGCCATCAACTCCACAAAAATTGATTACTATTTGATGAAGCCGTGGGATCCACCAGAAGAACGCTTGTATCCAGTACTGGACGATTTACTCGAAGACTGGCAAGCAAACTTCCACCCACCATTTGAAGGGATTCGCGTCATCGGTAACCGCTGGTCGCCCCATTCCCATCAGGCTAAAGATTTCCTAGCGCGAAATCAAGTGCCTTACCAGTGGATGGATATTGAATTATCAGAAGAAGGACAAAAACTCACAGAATATGCTAGCGGTGATAAAGTAAACCTGCCCGTCGTCCTCTTTGCTGACGGTTCCCATCTCATCCAGCCAACCAACCTGCAAATTGCTGAGAAAATTGGGCTGCAAACTCAAGCAGAAAAACCGTTTTATGATTTGATTATCGTTGGTGGCGGTCCTGGTGGTTTAGCCGCTGCGGTGTATGGCGCATCAGAAGGGCTACGCACGGTGATGATTGAACGTGAAGCCCCAGGAGGGCAAGCTGGGACAAGCTCACGTATTGAAAATTACCTTGGTTTTCCCACAGGTTTGAGTGGTGGCGATTTGGCACGGCGTGCTGTGACTCAAGCAAGACGGTTTGGCGTTGAAATTCTCACCCCACAAGAAGTTACGGGTATCCGCTTAGAAGACCAGTATCGAATTGTGCAACTGGGAGACAGTAGCGAAATCAGTTGCCACGCGATGATATTGGCGCTGGGTGTGTCGTGGCGGCGGCTGGATGTGGCTGGACTTGATCGGCTGACAGGTGCTGGGGTCTACTATGGTGCCGCACAGGCAGAAGCGATGAGTTGCCAAGGTGAAGAAGTTTATATCATTGGTGGGGCAAACTCAGCCGGACAAGCTGCAATGTACTTTTCGAGATACGCCCACACAGTCACGATGTTGGTGCGTGGCGACTCCCTAACTAAGAGTATGTCCCAGTATCTGATTGAGCAAATTGCAGAAACACCAAATATCACTGTCAAGACACATAGCAGTGTGATAGAGGCAAAAGGAGAAACAAGTTTAGAAGCACTTACTATTCACAATTCTTTAACAGGTGAAACGCAAACCGTTCCTGCAACATCTCTGTTTATTTTTATTGGCGCAGTTCCCCGTACTGAATGGCTAGATGGTGTTGTGGAACGAGACGAACGCGGCTACATCATAACAGGTCCCGATTTGCCAAAAGATGGACAACGCATCAAGGGATGGACGCTAGAACGCGACCCTTTTTTACTAGAAACAAACATCCCCGGCGTTTTCGCTGTGGGTGATGTGCGTCATGGTTCCGTGAAGCGAGTTGCTTCTGGCGTTGGTGAGGGTTCAATTTGCGTTCAGTTTGTCCATCGATACCTCAGCAACGTGTTGTGATACTTAAAATGAGTTCACAAGTTGTCTGCCAGATGCAGCAACTCTGGCGTTGCATTTACCACATCGTAGGGGCACAGCAAAGCTTAGTGCCTCTACAAGCGCGGTGTATTGCAATGAACTGAAAACCTTAATGCGGGGAATCTCTTGGATTTGATGTCAACATTGATTTAGCACTCAAAGGTGACAGCCATGCAGCAAATAACTCTCGCTGAAGCATCTAAACAATTGCCTGAATTAATCGAGGCACTAATCAATGGCGAAGAAATTATCATTAATGCCTCATAACATTAATGCCTCATAACAACAGTATTATAATGATGCAACTGATTGCACCTGAAACAACACTTGAGACTTCACGGCTGTTGCTTGAGCCACTGGTGGCATCTCATGCAGTACATATCTACAGGGAATTGCAGGATGAAAGGCTTTATCAGTTTATCCCACAGGAGCCTCCTATATCATTGCAGGTTTTGGAGGCTCGATACCGTGCGCTATCTTCAAGACTTTCTCCTAACGGGCAACAAGCATGGCTGAATTGGGCTGTGAGTCTTCGCGCTGGAAGATATATTGGAACATTGGAAGCAACAGTATATGCCAACCGGACAGCGGCGATTGCCCAAGGGGCAGTGGCAAAGCCAATCGCCTACATGATTTTCCCATCATTCTGGCGACAAGGTTATGCAAAAGAAGGATGTTTACAACTGCTAAATCATCTTTTCAACGACTATCAAGTCAACCTTGTGGCAGCCGAGATAGACACTCGTAACGTCGCGTCCATTGAACTCATTAAATCACTTGGATTTAAGCGCGTGTCCACAAAGGAAAACGCGGACTTTTTTAAGGGATGTGTCAGCCACGAGTATCGATATGAGTGTATGTCGTCTTTTACTTCAGGAAATCATCTCCCAGTTGGATAAACTAAACTGAGGTTTTTGCATCAAACAACCAATTTTTGATGTAAGTATGAATTAGGAACAAAGAGGTAACAGCCATGCAAGAAATAACTCTCGCTGAAGCATGTAAAAGTTTGCCTGAATTAATTGAAGCCGCCATGAGTGGCGAAGAAATCGTGATTACAAAAGACAATCAACCTGTTGTCAAATTAACTCCTATATCGTCAGTGAAGCGTCGCCGTGCTGGGAGTGCTAAAGGCTTGATTACAATATCCGATGATTTCGACGAACCGTTAGAAGATTTCAAGGACTATATGTAATGAGGCTGTTGATAGACACTCATATCTTTATTTGGTACATTCTGGACATTCAGAAACTTAGTGCTACAGTACGAGCGTTAATTGACGATCAAGATAACAAAATTCTGCTTAGTACTGCTAGTGTGTGGGAGATGGCAATTAAACAAAGCATAGGCAAGCTGAGTTTTTATCTGCCATTTGAGGTGTTTATCAAGCAGCAACTCAGTCTTAATGACTTCAATTTACTAGACATCAAAATAAACCACCTTGCTGTTGTTGCTACTCTACCTTTTCACCATCGTGACCCATTTGACAGACTTTTAATTGCACAGTCTCTCGTAGAAAAAATACCTATTTTAAGTGTTGATTCAGCTTTTGATGCCTATCCTATTGAACGGTTATGGTAGGTAACAATTATTTAATATTATTTCATATAAGGAGTTGCCATGCTACACGACTCAAATCAAGTGACGCTGTTTCCTAAATTACCAGATGATGCTTTGGAGGAGATGAAGCAGTTTGGTAAAGAAATACAACTGAATGCGGGCGATGTGCTGTTTAGTGAAGGCGACTCAAAATATCACTTTTTTGTTGTCTTAGAAGGCGAAATTGAAATCACTAAGCAAGTTGGCGCTGAAACAAAAGTGCTGGCTGTTCATCGGTGTGGTGAATTCATGGGCGAACTTTCAATGCTGACAGGTACGGGTGCGATCGCCTCAGGGCATGCGATCGCACCCAGCCGCGTTTTGCAAATCGACGTTGAAACATTTAGACATATCCTCACTGAATGTTCGCCTATTGCTGAAGTCATTCTCAGCGCAATGGCAGGACGAACCAAAGACGTGGAAGCGCAAATGCGGCAGCAAGAGAAGATGGCAGCGCTAGGTAAAATGTCAGCAGGTTTGGCACACGAATTGAATAATCCAGGGGCGGCGGCGCGACGGGCGGCTTCCCAGTTGCGCGAGAATTTTCAAAACTTACAAACTCAGGCTTTACAGCTCAATTTGCTTTCCAAAGAGCAACTAAAATTCATTACAGAGATTCAACATCAAGCAACACAACACGCTTGTCACTCGTCCAAACTCGACCCTATTACCTGTAGCGATCAAGAAGACGAAGTGACAGACTGGTTAGAAGACCATGATATTAGTAATAGTTGGAAACTTGCCCCCACATTGGTGAACGCTGGACTAAATACTGAAAAGCTTGATACTCTTGCTGACAACATCCCCGTTGACTGTGTGAGTCATGTCCTTACGTGGCTAGAAGCAACACTTTCATCCTTCGGGCTTATCCACGAAATTGAGCAAAGTACCGTCCGTATTTCTGAGTTGGTGAAAGCAATTAAAGGCTATTCCTATATGGATCAAGCCCCTCTGCAAGAAATAGATGTGCATGAGGGAATTGAAAATACTTTGCTCATTCTGCAGCATCGCCTTAAAAAGGGAGTCATCGTTAAGCGTGAGTATGACCGCACTCTACCAAAAATTTGTGCTTACGCCAGTGAACTTAACCAAGTGTGGACAAATTTAATTGACAATGGCATAGATGCAATGAATGGCAAAGGTGATTTGACGATTCGTACTTATAGAGAAAATAATTGTCTGATTATCGAAATTGGGGATACTGGGGTAGGTATTCCACCAGCAATTCAATCTCGGATTTTTGAACCATTTTTTACAACTAAAGGAGTAGGGAAAGGCACTGGCTTGGGTTTGGAAATTGCCTATCGCATTATTGTTAACAAACATCACGGTGATATTCGGTTTGAATCTAAACCTGGTGATACGCGCTTTCGAGTGAATTTGCCTATTCAAGGTGTAAATTCGTGTCAAAAGGTTTGTGAGTAGAATTTTCACGCCTGATTGGATGGAAGCTATGGCTGAGATTTTCCAATTCTAATTTTAGGATTTCTATTGCTAGTACAGCCAAGGTTTAATATTTACTCATAGTGCTGAAAATTTTGGGATTTAGGAGGAGCGGGTGTCCGAAGTGGAACTATTATCTGATGTTGGTGCGGACTATACCCGACTGCGTGACCTATTGGAAGCTAGCAAGTGGAAAGAAGCTGATGAGGAAACGGGAGCGCTCATGCTTAAAGTTGCCAGTCGGGAAATTCAAGGCTGGCTAGATAGCGAATCCCTTAGCAAATTCCCCTGCACAGACCTTCGCACAATTGATCAGCTTTGGATGGAATACTCAAAAGGGCGTTTCGGCTTTAGTGTGCAAAAGCGTATTTATGATGAAGTTGGAAAAGACTCCGAGAAGTGGGGGGATCTCGTTGGATGGCGTCAAGAAGGCATTTGGTTGAACTTTTCAGACCTCACTTTCAATATCAATGCCCCAATTGGTCACCTACCGGGACGGTTTGCGCGTTTCCCAGTGGGGTGGGGGTGGTGGTTTGGTCCTTTTCTTGTGTCGAGAATTGAAGAGTGTAGGCTTTGACATCCTCAGCGTCGGCTTATGGGACGGTGATTCTCAAGACTTACGACTTGGGTTTCTGCTTCATAGCAACTGCCTCTACCCTTGAGGGATTTGGTAGAGATGTTCGCTCCACAGACTATAACGGTGTGTCCCACCGCCATATGTATCGAAATCCAAAAAAAAGGAATTCTTATGCGTTTTGTTGATTCAAGGGATGTTTCCCATTGCCCCATTCTCTTTTCCCGGTCTACCGATTTTTCTTCCCCGTTGCAATACTTGCAAACTTTGGTGTTAGGGTTTATGTCTCCATCGTCGCGGGTGGGTCAGTGACGTCTTTGATTGTATCAGTAAAGCCGTCCTAAAAGGACGGGGTTTTAGACCCAAAATTTTCGATAAACTCAAGGTGTCATCATGCTTAATATCGAAACTTTACGGCAAGTTCCTCTCTTCTCTAAGTTATCAGACAAACAGTTGCAATGGCTACTTGATCAAGGTGTCGAGGTATGGCGAGAACCTGGAGAAATTCATCGCCATGAAGGTGAGCCTGCCGAGCATGTTTTTGTACTCCTAGAAGGTCAAGTTCGGATTACGCAGAAAGTTGGCAATCAAGAGATTTTGTTGGCGATGTACGAACCAAAAACGCTGTTTGGTGAATTGCCTGTGTTAATGGGTCAGACACATTTCTGGGCTACTGGTCGTGCTGTGACTCGTAGCCATATTCTGGAATTGCCAAACCAGGTGTTTTGGGAAATGCTTTCGAGTTGTACTTGCGTCATGACCGAAATTCTCCGCACAATGGCAGAACGGTTGCAAGCGGTACAGACGATATCACAGCACAGAGAAAAACTGGTAGCATTAGGCACTTTAGCAGCAGGTCTGGCACACGAGTTGAATAACCCGGCTTCCGCATGTCGCAGAGCCGTGGGACAATTACGCCAAACTAGGCAGGTGTTGCAGCCATTGACGGTAAAGCTGAATCAAAAAGAAATGACCTGCGACCAAAAAGCGTTTGTTGCCAAGTTGCAGCAAGATGCGATCGCCACTGCTAGAACAGCAACCAGACTCGATCCATTAACGCAAAGCGATCGCGAGGATGAAGTGACGCAATGGCTAGAAGCACACAACGTTGGCAATGGTTGGAAACTTGCTCCCACGTTAGTTACAGCAGGGCTTGATATCGAATGGCTGGAGAATGTTAAGAAAAATGTAGGTGAATTCTTGCTTGGTAACGTCCTGACTTGGACAGAAATAACGTTACAAGAATGGGGTTTGTTAGACGAACTTGAGCATTGTACAACCCGAATTTCTACCTTAGTTGATGCCGTCAAAGATTATTCCTACATGGATCGGGCATCCCTTCAAGAAATAGACGTACACGATGGTATAGAAAGTACTCTCACAATTCTGAATCATAAGCTCAAGCACAGTAATGTGGTGGTCACGCGGGAGTATGACTGTGACGTGCCGATTATCAGTGCCTATGGCAGAGAACTCAATCAAGTCTGGACGAATTTGATTGATAATGCGATCGATGCTGTCAACGGGCAAGGTGGTCAAATCTGGATTCGCACCAATTGCGAAACTGACTTTTTACTCGTGGAAATTGCTGACAATGGTCCGGGAATTCCCCCAGAGGTTCAGTCTCACATTTTCGAGCCATTTTTTACAACTAAAGGAGTCGGTGAGGGGACTGGATTAGGTTTGCATATTGTCTACCGGATTGTTGTGGGACAGCATGAGGGTGATATTCGGCTGTTATCTCAGCCAGGGGACACCAGATTTCAGGTGCGGTTGCCGATGAATTTGTCGTAATTTGCTGATTTTATGTCAGAGTTTATCAAGCGCCAGGCTTAGGTCTGAAGGTGTATATCAGCTCAGCGAGGAAGCGTTATTATTTGGTGCAAAAAATAATTCCTAAGGATTCAGACAATGCGAGCAACCGTTTACCACGGACCTGGCGACGTGCGAGTTGAGAACGTTCCTGACCCAAAAATTCAGCAACCCACCGATGCAATTGTCCGAATCACCCACGCTTGCATCTGCGGATCAGATTTGTGGTTTTACCGAGGGTTGGAGAATTGGAAACCGGGGTGGCGCACAGGTCACGAGTGGATGGGCATAGTCGAGGAAGTTGGTTCCGATGTCCGTAATATTAAAAAAGGGGATTACGTCCTTGCCCCCTTCGCCTTTTCCGATGGCACCTGCGAATTCTGCGGTCAGGGGTTACAGACTTCCTGTGTTCAAGGTGACTTTTGGGGCGGAGAATCCAACGACGGCGGGCAAGCAGAAGCCGTACGTGCGCCCTTTGCTGACGGCACCCTGGTTGTAGTACCCCCCGCAGTCGAGGGTGATGATGCCATGCTCAAGGCAATTCTGCCTCTCACCGATGTCATGTCAACTGGCCATCACGCGGCGGTTTCTGCTGGAGTGCAGCCAGGGGGTACAGCGGCGGTCATTGGCGATGGTGCTGTTGGGCTGTGCAGCGTACTGGCAGCGAAGCGGTTGGGAGCAGAACGCATCATCATCCTTGGTCGTCATGAAAAACGTTTAGAAATTGCGCGGCGCTTCGGGGCTACCGATGTGGTGACAAGTAGAGATAAGCAGGCGATTAGCGAAGTTCAAGAGATGACCAAGGGCGGCGTGGAGTCGGTGCTGGAATGCGTCGGAACCGAATCATCTATGGATACAGCAATAGGAATTGCGCGTCCTGGCGGGGCGATCGGCTTTGTGGGAGTACCCCACGGTAGCGAGACAATCAATTTGGGGCGGATGTTCTTTTCAAACATCGCCTTACGCGGCGGAGTTGCCCCAGCCCGTGCCTACATTCCCGAACTACTTACCGACGTGGTAGCAGGTAAACTGGACTCTTCCCCCGTCTTGGATCTCACTGTTGACCTCAATGGCGTTCCCTCTGGATACGCAGCAATGGACAGCAGGGAAGCGATTAAGGTGATGGTGCAACCCTAATATGAACTAGGCACATCCGCCTACGGCTGAGATGTGCGTTTCTGACGCTTCGTTTGAGCAACTTGCTTGAAACTTCCGCAGTGCCTCATTTGCGGTCACGTTGGCTGCTGTGACTCGTCAAAAAATAAACACGCTACTAAGCATTTTCACGCTACTGGGCATCCGGTTATCAAGTCCTTCGAGCCTGGTGAGGACTGGAAGTGGTGCTATATCGATAAGACTTTCGTGTAGAAGCATGATTGAATTGGTTAACCTGAGTTCGGTATCCAATTAAGCCATTGCAACTTCTTGGAATTTAGATCCTACTGTAGCGGCTTTAGGAAGTTTTGCGATCGCCGAAGGCGGGGCTTTGCCCATCGCTTGGCATCGCTTTGCGCCATTTCAAAACGCTATAAGTCTTGCGGGCAGACCAAGCCAGCGCGTAGCGTGCGCTTAGGCAGATACGCAGTGCGATCGCATAGAGTGCCCGCTTGGCGATCGCATTAGGACGTTTGCGTAGCTTGCCCAGGTAATATAGTAATTCTCACTTGCATAGAATACACGTATATGGTATAAGCACGGCATTGTCCATACGTGTCAACTTAAGTTAAAACCCTTGTAAATAGGCTAGAGCATACTCTCCTGAATGCCCACAATCTCGCTTCACCCCACCCCGGTTTTGTCTGACGCCAAAACCTCCCCTCCCCTTAGCAAGGGGAGGGGATTAAGGGGCGGGGTAAAACCAACGTGGAATCAATGGTTAAACGTTCAGTTGACACCAATGGGCTAGCCTTTGCTTCTACGACAATCTGTGGTTCAATGAACTGAAAATTGCTGTAACAGTATATCTTCACAAAAACTGCATAAGTCCTCAAACCTTGGAAATAGATGTAATAAAAGCTCCGACAAACACCCATGAGCAACTTTAAAATCATCTTCCAGTCCAAAAAGACAATTTCTCTTAAGTTGGTTACAGAAAACGAAACCAGGTTGATCTAAATCTTTTCGTTGGTTATTCCGGTGATTTCCCTAACACAAACAAAGAAAACTATCGATTTTTTACCGCAGGAAGCGGATGGACAGCAAGCGTGCAACAGGGTTGTAGTATCGTGAGTGAAGAAAGCAATGTGTTATTACACGACTGTGATACCACTGGTGGTTCTTCCGGGGGAGCAATTATTGGCGTGATAGGTAATCAGCCTTACATCGTCGCCCTTAATAATGCGGAAATCAAAACTCGTGATGGACGCGTAATCATCAACCTGGGAGTAAAGATTGATTTCCTAGATAGATTGGCACGAAATTAAGTAGAGATACTCTTGTCATAGTAATTCTGCATAATATAGGGCTTTAAGGCTTTCATCAATATTTTCAGCAAAAGTTTGCCGGCGGACGCTCGTCGGCTGCTTTTATCATTTTTATGAGAGATTCCCATAAGTAAATCATAAGTAAATGTAGTTAGATTTGATAAAATTGGCAATAGCCGTATAGGTATACGGATAATACCTCAATGAAGCGTGACAGAACGGGAAAATTTATCTATAGTTGGGAAAAAGAATCGAAGCAGGCAGTCAACTTATCGCTAACTAAGACAGCTTGGCAGATTCTAAAGCAGGAGGCGCGTGAACGTGGTATTTCCCGTTCTGAGTTGGTGGAACGCTATGCTCGTACCTTGCAATCTGATTTGTCTTTCAACAATCTTAGTAGCAACGGCAAGCTGGACGCTTGTCATCAAGCAGAGGAAACGCAACAAAGAGCTGATCACGACTTAGAAGGACTTGTGGCAGAACGAACGTCCGAACTGTCTCAAGCCAATGCACAACTGCAAGTGCAAATTGTTGAACTGCAACGAACCATTGAAGCTTTGCAGTCGCGCCAGCTTGATTTCACTCCACTTCAGCCAGCCCAAGCAGCGCAACAAGGCGATGCTCCCACAGCGAACTGCCCAGGGGGCGATCGCGAAGTTATTCACATTCTCGAAAGTATCACCGATGGTTTCATTGCCTACGATCGCGACTGGCGCTACACCTACGTTAATGAGGCAGCCGTACGGTTACTAAAGAAGAGCAGAAACGAACTCATTGGTCAGCGCGTCTGGGATGTGTTTCCTCTTTTATGCGGCACCAACATTGAACGCATGCTGCACAAAGCGGTAGATGAACAAACTGCTCTTGTCTTCGAGGATTATTACGCTCCTTTGGACACCTGGGGGGAAGTTCATGCCTACCCGTCTGCTGAAGGACTTTCTCTGTTTGTTCGGGACATTACTGAGCGCAAGAAATTGGAACAACTACTCCAGCAAAACGCACAAGCTCAAGCTAGTCAACGCCAATGGCTGGAGGCGGTACTCAATCTGCTGCCCATTCCACTGGTATTTATTGAACCCCAAACGGCTCGCTTCACCTTCTCCAATCAGGCGGCAAATGAGATGGCAGGAGGTAAAATTCCTGATAATCGCCCTGCTGGAGTCTATGATGCAGAATTTTCCTGCACCGATGCTACAGGGCAACTTATTCCGCCCGACCAACTTCCCGCAGTCCGGGTGGCACGAGGCGAAAAAATTCATGGGGCAGAGTTGAATTGGCATACTCCAACAGGTGTTTACTCGCTGCTGGTTTATGCAGATACTTTACCCGCAATGCACGAGCTACCACCAACTTGCGTGATGGTGTTTCAAGATATTGGCTCCCGCAAACAGGTAGAGTTGCAACTTCACCAAAGCCAGCGATTCATCGAACAGGTTGCCGATGCTACGCCCGGTGTGTTGTACATCTATGATTTAATCGAGCAGCGCAATGTCTATGCGAATCGTCAGATTGGCGAAGTCCTGGGTTATACCTTAGAACAAATTCAGGCAATGGGAAGCCAACTGTTTTCCCAACTCATGCATCCTGAGGATCTTGCCACGCTTGGAACTCATATACAACGCTTTCATCAAGCTCATGACGGTGAAATTATTGAACGAGAGTATCGGATGCAGCATGCCAATGGAGAATGGCGTTGGCTTTGGAGTCGGGATCTTATTTTCACCCGTACACATGATGGGTTACCCCAGCAAGTGATTGGCATCTCACATGATATTAGCGCCCGTAAACAAGCAGAAGAAGCTCTGCGGCAACAAGCCGAGGCATTAGAGAACCAGCAGAAATGGTTGGAAGCGGTGCTTGATTTAATGCCGACGCCTATGGTGTTCATCGAACCGGGAACAGCAAAGGTAACTTTTGCCAATCGAATTGCCAATGAACTGGCAGGTGGTGACTTACCCAAAAACAAATCCCTTGAAGAATACCCGGACGCATACTACTGCACAGATGCAGCAGGTCAGCGCATTCCGACTGAGCGAATGCCTGCGGTTCTCCTAGCAAGAGGAGAAAGATTAGAAAACTATGAGATGAACTGGCATACACCTGGTGGTATTCGCTCAACTCTGTGCTGGGGAGAAACGTTACCACCTATGTACGGACATTCAGCCGTTTGCATTGGAATGTTTCAAGATGTCACTAAGTTGAAGCAAATTGAGGAGAACCTGCGACAAACCGAGGAACGGCTACAGCTTGCCTTATCCGGAACAGGCACGATCGCTTGGGATATGGATTTGAGGGCAAATCATGTTCTGTGTTCTCCGAATGCCCTTGAGGTTTGGGGAATTCAAGAAGGAACGGGAGAAGACTTTTTTGCTGTCGTCCACTCTGAAGAGCGGCAAAGTGTCATCGAAGCCTATGAGCGGGCACTGGCTGGAGAAGAAGACTACGCTCAGGAATACCGCGTTATTGGTCCGGATGGAACAACAACATGGCTCCGCAGCCAGGGACGAGTATACAAAGATGCTGATGGTCCTGTACGGATGGTAGGGGTATCGATTGATATAAGCGCCCGCAAACAAACAGAACAAGCGCTGGCAGCAAATGCTCAACGATTAAGTCTGGCTTTGGCAGCTGCGAAAATGGGAGATTGGAGTTGGGATGCAGCAACAGATATTGTCACATTTTCTCAACGAGCAGCCGAAATTTTTGGCATTCCGTCTGGTCCTTATATGACTTGGACGCATATGCGCGATCTACTTCATCACGAAGATCGAGAGCAGGCTCGTCTAGCGGTTGAGCAAGCAATCCGCCACGAGCGTGATTATGACATTGAATACCGGGTGATTCATGCCAATGGAGCCGAACGATGGGTTGCAGCAAAAGGACGTGCTCAGTATAGTGTTTCAGGAGATGTCCTGAGTATGCTGGGAGTTGTGCAGGATGTGAGCGATCGCAAACAGATGGAAGCGGAACTCCGTCGTCGAGAACAAAGGTTCAAGACTTTAGCTGAAAATTCCCCAGATATCATCAGTCGAATCGATTCAGAATTTCGCCATATTTATGTCAGTCCTGCTATCGAACAGGTGACTGGTATTCCAGCAGAAGAATTCATTGGCAAAACCAATATTGACTTAGGTATGCCACCAGAGAGTTGCAGACTCTGGCATGAAAACTGGCAACAGATATTTACAACTGGGCAAAGCCGTTCGATAGAGTTTAACTTTGAAGCGCTTAATGGTACCCGTTGGTATCAATCGCGTTTTGTACCCGAGTTTGCAGCCGATGGGACGGTCGAATCTATCATCGGTTATGCCCGTGATGTTACTGAGTTGAAGCGAGTTGAGCAACAAGAGCGTTTTCTCGCTCAAGCATCGCAAACGTTTGCAGCGGCGAGTTTAGATTTGCAAACGGTTTTGAACACTATCACCCGACTTGTTAGTGAATATACAGGTGATGTTTGTGTATTGAGTCTGCTGTCTCTTGATGGGCAGTGGCTTGAGCCTGTCTCTGTTTACCATGTTGATCCACAGGTAAGACAGTTTGTGAATGAACTGTTAAGCAGTTACCCTCGCCGTGTTGATGAGGGAATTGGGGGGCAAGTGATGCAAACAGGAGAAGCCCTGTTGATGCCAGTGACATCACAGGAGGAGTTACGTGCCGTTATCAAACCAGAGTATCAGCGCTACTTGGAGCGCTTTAAAGTTTACAGCACCTTGCTTGTGCCACTTAAGGTACGAGGACAAGCGATTGGAGTGTTGAGCCTGACTCGCAATCATCCTGGAGAACCTCACAATACCAATGACCAAACTTTATTTCAAAATTTGGCAGACCGGGCGGCTATGGCGATCGCCAATGCTCAACTCTATCAACAAGCTCAACTCTCACGCCAGCAAGCAGAGCAAACTGCTGACCGTAATGCACGTCTTTTGTCGGTCACAGCAGCACTCTCTGAATCGCTGACTCCCCCTCAAGTTGCTAAAGTGATTGTTGAGCAAAGCACTGCCGTTTTGAATGCTTGCTCCGCTATGATGGCAATTCTGAATAAAAATGGTACGGAGCTTGAAATCGTCTATTCTGTTGGGTATCCACAAGATATAGGAGAATGGCGTTGCTTTCCAATCACAACACAAGTACCACTGGCTGAAGCAGTAAGAACTGGAGAACCGATTTGGGAAGAATCGACCGAAGCACGAGTGGCTCGTTATCCTCACTTGGCAGAATACTACGCCCAGTGTAATTACGCTAGTTGGATTTCGTTACCTCTGATGGTAGAGGGTCGAGCAGTTGGAGGAATATCTCTCAACTTTACTCAATTCTCACCTTTAAGCGACGATGACCGGGCGTTTATCCTTGCCTTAGCTCAACAGTGCGCTCAAGCTATAGTCCGTGCTCAATTATATGAAGCCGAGCAACAGGCACTAGCCGCAGCCGTTCGCGAAGCGGCGCGTAGTGCAGCAGCTAACCGCACAAAAGATGAATTTCTTGCTGTTCTCTCACATGAACTGAGAACACCTATGAACCCAATTTTAGGTTGGACGAAATTGTTGCGAGAAGGCAAACTCAATGCTAGCAAGACAGCAGCTGCTCTAGAAACCATTGAGCGTAATGCCAAGCTACAAGTCCAACTGATTGAAGATTTACTCAATATTTCTCGGATTTTGCAAGGCAAGCTTAGTTTAAATACTTGTCCTGTTAATTTAGAATCAACAATTGAAGCAGCGCTCAAAACAGTAGATTTGGCAGCCCAAGCTAAAGCGATTCAAATTCAAACTCATTTTGAATCGGATGTGGGTAATGTTTTAGGCGATGCAACTCGTTTACAGCAAGTCATTTGGAATTTGCTTTCTAACGCTATTAAATTTACTCCTAATGGTGGGCGTGTGGAAATCCATCTCAAGCAGGTTGAGAAGCAAGCACAGATTGTTGTTAGTGATACAGGCAAAGGCATCAATCCTGATTTTTTGCCCTATGTCTTCGATTACTTCCGTCAAGCAGATAGCAGTATCACTCGCACTTTTGGCGGTTTGGGGTTGGGGCTGGCGATCGCACGCCACATTGTTGAGCTACATGGGGGAACCATCCAAGCTGAAAGTCCAGGGGAAGGACAGGGTGCTACCTTTACAGTTAGGCTTCCCCTTATACCGACACCAACTTTAGCAATTGGGGAAGAGGCATTTATGCAAGACGCACTCACTTTGCAAGGAATTCAAATCTTAGCTGTTGATGATGATGCAGACAATTTGGAATTAATCACTTTCGTTTTAGAGCAAGCTGGTGCTAGTGTTATCTCTGTGTCTTCTGCAACCGAAGCGCTGCAAAGACTCAAGCAAACCCAGTTCGATATTTTGTTAGCAGATATTGCAATGCCTGAAATGGACGGCTATACATTGTTGCGCTTCTTAAGAGGTATGCCACCAGAACAAGGGGGGGCAATTCCAGCGATCGCTCTGACTGCTTATGCAGGAGAAATCAATCAGCAGCAGGCGATCACCGCTGGATTTCAGTTACATATTCCCAAACCAATTGATCCAGAAGTCTTAATTGAGGCGATCGCCCAAATTGTGTCAACTCATTCTACTATACTGTCGGATGAGTGCAAATGATTCATGAGAGGACGGGGACTGTAGACAAGGAAATCTTTATCCGCTCTCGGTTGCTATCCTATGGGGTTGCGATTCTGGCAGCGACAGTCGCCCTCCTGTTAACGCAACTGCTTCTGCCGCTGCTAAATCCGGTGACATTTCCGCTGTTTTTCGCGGCTGTTGCAGTCAGTGCTTGGTATGGCGGAATGGGACCGGGATTGCTGGCGATCGCTCTGGGAGTTGGCTACAGCCTCTACTTCCTTATTGAGCCGATCCACTCATTTGCCATCACTAGTGCGAATCGCTTGGTGCAATTGATTGCGTTTTCACTGGTATCATTTTTAATCGCATTACTCTGCACACAGTTGCAGGTTGCCAACCGGAAAACCAAGGCAAGCTTGCGGGCAGTGCGGCAAGCCAATCGGCAGGTAACACGTACTTTAGAAAGCACAAGTGATGCGTTTGTTGCTCTCGACCGTGACTGGCGGATCATTTACCAGAATGCAGAAGCCGAGCGACTTAACGGCAAACCTCGGACAGAAGTCATTGGAAAGACCCACTGGGAGGAGTGGTCTGTGTCGGTAGGGACGAACGTAGAGCGCCAGTATCGGCGGGCGATGGCACAACAGATTCCCGTCCACTTTGAGCATCACTATTACCAACCACCCACATACGATATGTGGCTTGAGATTCACGCCTATCCTCACGAGGATGGTCTGGACATTTTCTTCCGGGATATCACTGATCGCAAACAGGCAGAAATTGCATTGCGCGAACGGGAAGCACGACTGAGGCTAGCCCTTCGAGCCGCAAAAATGGGCACTTGGCAGGTAGACCTCTGCACAGGAGCAGTGCAGTTCGATGAAGCGCTCAATCAAATTTTTGGACTGTCGAGCACTCCTGAGAACCGAGAGGAGTGGCGCGAGTGCTTATATCCAGAGGATCGCGATCAAGTGGAACAGGTCTTTCAAAAAGCGGTGGCTAGTGAGGGTGAATACGATGTAGAGTACCGTATCGTTTGGTCGGATGGCTCACTGCACTGGGTCATCTCCAGAGGTGATATCATCCGTGACGAAGCCGGACAGCCAATCCGTGCTATTGGTGTCATTGCCGACATTAGCGAGCGCAAACAAGCGCAACAAGAACTCCAAAAAAGCTTACAAACCCTAAGCACCCTCATTAAAGCCTCCCCACTGCCTATAGTTGTCATTAAACCCGACATGACCGTACAGCTTTGGAATCCGGCGACAGAGCGGCTATTTGGTTGGAGTGAAACCGAGGTCTTGGGTCAACCCATTCCGATTGTTCCAGAAGAGAAACGGGAAGAATGCCGTCAGGTTAGAGCTGCGGTGGCAAAGGGAGAAATTTTTGCTGGCGTGGAAACCTATCGCTGTAAGCGTGATGGTTCAACGGTAATCCTCAGCATTTCGGCGGCTCCCCTTTACGATGAATCTGGCAGCGTCAATGCGATCGTGCTGATTTTTCAGGACATTACTGAACAACAGCAGGCAGAGTCAGCGTTGCGGGAGAGCGAGGAGCGCGCGCAGCTCGCCATTAAGGTAGGTCGGCTTGGGACTTGGCGTTACGACCCCGACACAAATCTCGTTGAGATCGACAAGCGGATGCGCGAGATTTGGGGTGAGCCGGATGATGCATTCAAGATTCCCCTTCCTAAAGTGATGGAGCGGATACACCCTGACGACCGGACACGCGTAGCGAGTGCTGTTAGCAGTGCGCTTGACCCCAAATTGTCGGGCACTTACGAGATTGATTATCGTATCAGGTGCTCCGATGGAACCGAGCGGTGGGTGTCAGCCAACGGGCAGGCGCAATTCGAGGGAGAGGGGATAGCCCGACGACCGATTGGGTTCACTGGAACCGCACTCGACATCAGTGATCGCAAACAAACCGAAGCAACCCTGCGGCAAAGTGAAGAACGCTATCGGTATTTAGCAGAATCGATTCCGCAACTGGTGTGGACTGCCAACACAGATGGAATGCTTATTGATGTCAATCAACGTTGGTCAGATTTTACTGGATTAACCCTTACCCAAGCTCAAGCCGCGGGCTGGCAAGCCATCGTCCATCCTGATGATATACCCACTCTCAGGCAGAATTGGGCAGCAGCTCAACAAGCGGGTACCAGCTATCGAGCAGAAGGTCGGATGCGAGGAGCAGATGGAGAATATCGCTGGCATTTGCATCAAGCCGTACCGCTGAAAAATGAGCAGGGTCAGGTGATTAAGTGGTTTGGTACAGCAACAGATATAGAAAATCAAAAACAACTCGACCAACAGCGCCAGCGGCTACTAGAGCAAGAGCAAGTCGCCCGTGCCGAAGCTGAAACCGCTAACCGTATAAAAGATGAATTTTTAGCGGTGCTGTCTCACGAGTTGCGATCGCCCCTCAATCCTATCCTCGGTTGGTCTAAGTTGCTCCTCACCGGCAAGTTAGATGCTACAAAAACGACTCAGGCGCTACAAACAATTGAACGCAATGCCAAACTTCAAGCGCAACTGATTGAAGATTTGTTAGATGTCTCTCGCATTCTGCGTGGCAAACTCAGCTTCAATATGGATCCTGTTAATTTGGCATCAACGATTTCGGCAGCTATTGAAACAGTGCAGTTGGCAGCGCAAGCCAAGTCAATTCAAATTCAGACAGTGCTTGATCCAAATATCGGGCAGGTTTTAGGTGATTCTGCTCGGTTACAGCAAGTGATTTGGAATCTGCTCACCAACGCCGTCAAATTCACACTTTCAGGCGGACGGGTCGAAATTCTGCTGCAGCGCGTTGGCTCACTCGCTCAAATTACTGTTAGCGATACAGGCAAAGGGATTGATCCTGATTTTTTACCACACGTGTTTGAGTATTTCCGCCAGGAAGATGGCGCGACAACACGCAAGTTTGGTGGACTCGGGTTAGGGCTGGCGATCGTCCGTCACTTAGTCGAGCTGCATGGTGGTACTGTTCGCGCGGAAAGTGCTGGTGTTGGGCAAGGAGCAACTTTCACTGTCAGCTTACCGCTTTTAAAGCCGGAAAAAAGTATAAAAAACGAATATAAATCTTCATATACCACGCTTGACAAATTACCCCTCAATGGAATGAGAATTCTTGTTGTCGATGATGAGGTGGACACAAGAGAGTTAATTGCCTTCATTTTGGAGCAGGCTGGAGGGAGCGTCATAACCGCGGTTTCTGCGATGGAAGCACTCCAAGTCATATCACAGACCAAGTTTGATGTCCTAGTAAGCGACATTGGGATGCCCGACATGGACGGCTATATGCTCATGCGACAAATTCGGGCAATGCAAAGCGAGAGAAATAGTCAGATAAGAGCTATTGCTCTGACTGCTTATGCAGGAGAAATCGATCAGCAGCAGGCACTTGCCGCTGGATTTCAGTTACATATTCCCAAACCAATTGATCCAGAAGTCTTGATTGAGGCGATCGCCCAAACTGTGTCAACTCATTCTATAGCAATCCTAAATGATTTATGAAAAATTTTAAGTATTGTAGGGTGGGCAGTGCTTACCGTATTTTGCCGACTACATCTAGGTTTTGCTAAGCACTGCCCACCTTACGTGTCGTTCAAAAATCTGCGGAGGAGTCCTATAAGTAGGCTGGCGTTAAAAATTGTCGTTATCACAAGGCAGAAGGCAAAATATCATAAGATTCGCTTGCAGTTTAACATTTTATGGAATCTTACACTTCTATACCGATTTCTTCAACACTAGCTCATCGCCTTCAAGCCATGCCTAAAGTAGAAATTCACGTGCATCTTGAAGGAGCAACTGATGCAGAAACCATTTATGATATGGCTAAGCGGAATCAGGTGGAATTACCTGTAACATCACTTGATGAATGGAAAAAATTCTACCAGTTTCGTGATTTTAATCATTTCATTCAGGTTTATACTACTGCAAGCGAGTGTATACAAACACCTGACGATTATATCTTGATGATAGAGCGATTCATCAAGCATCAATCAGAGCAAAATATTCGCTACAGCGAAGTTTTTCTGAGTGTTTCGCTACATTCTGAAAAATTAACAGATGATGAATTACTTGCTGCCCTAGCTGCCGGAATTGCTACAGGCGGAGCTAAATACAACTGCCGTGTGAAGTTTATTGCTGATATCTCGCGGGAATACCCAGACACACAAACCAAAGTTTTAGAGTTTGCCCTTAAAGGTCAGGAAAAAGGAATTTTTATTGGTCTTGGTTTGGGTGGAATAGAAGCAGGAAACCCACCGGAGGGTTTTGCTGAAACTTATCAGGAAGCCAAAAGACAAGGACTTCGAGTGGTAGCTCATGCTGGCGAAGCGGATGGAGCGCAAAGTATTCGTGGTGCGATCAAAAGTTTGCAAGCAGAACGCATCGGACACGGAATCAGATGTTTAGAAGATGCAGAACTCGTTGAGGAACTACGTCGCAGTCAGATACCACTTGAAGTCTCACCACAAAGTAACTACTGCTTGGGTATCGTACCGCCTGATCAACCGCATCCAATCCGTCAAATGATTGATGCAGGACTATACTGCACGCTCAATTCCGACGATCCACCTATGTTTTCCACCAGCTTGAATAACGAATATCTGACGCTGGCTGCTCAAGGTTTTTCCTGGGAAGAACTTTGGCAGTTGAATCTCAATACACTCGAAGCCAGTTTTTTAAGCGAAGCGGAAAAAGCCGTGTATCGCGCCGAGTGGCAGGCGTTTTTACTATAGTAATAAACAAGATACCCGACTTCTTAGAGAAGTCGGGTATCTGTGGCTTCTACACCGTAGACAGCTTAACTCAAGTAACTTTCTAACAAAGATACGATCGCCTCTGGATGAATCTTTTTATATTCTTTTGTCCCAATTTGCAAAATATAATTGGGTGCGCTTTTACAACATTTGAAACAGCCAGTTTGCTCAATGATAACTTGGTCAGACAAACCATGCTCATACAACATCTTTTCTAATTCTGACAATAGCGCTTTTCCACCCCGCTTTATGCAACCAGATTTTTGACAGACTAAAATCTTAGCTTTGGGAAGAGACTTTCGTTGTTGAAGAGGGATTTCTTGATTTGGACAAACACCAATTGGTGTCACCCCAAAAGCTTTTAGTTTGATTTCGCCTGTGTGTGTGTCTAACTTACTAATACCAAAGACACGAATTTGCTCACCAGGAACTAAGGATATGCTCAGAAATTGACGCAACTCCTTAGGGATTTTAATTTCCAGATCCTCGGATTCTAATGCCAATCGCAGGTATTTAAATTTCCCTGGGGTATCACCTACAAAGCCAACAAACTGTCCCTCAAGGTTAAATTCAGATAATTTTAGGTAATGATGACTCATGTTATTTAAATTCGTAAAGTTTTTCGTAAATTTTTCATATGGATCGTCCTTTGTCATGAGTCATTTGCATTTCCAAAAGACCCTTCGGGTATGCCTTCGGCACACCTATGGCTGACGCCACGGCTTTGCCGAACGGTGAACGCCAGTCGCCGCCCAGTTGGAAACCAACTTGGTTGCGCTGGCTCACGAATGACTAAGAACAGTCTTGATAAAAAAAGTGTAATTGAGACAAGCGTTGAGTTACGAGAGACGTTTAGCCTCATAAGTCTGCGGTAACTGTAGCGGATCTGGCAAATTAGAAAATTCTAATTCCCAACCATTTGCTAAAGTAAAAATCTTGCCTTCTGCTCCTTCCGTTTGTTTAACAACTTCTTCTTCAAGGTCTTTCTTCGCAACGTAAGCAATCAAAGTTCCAGCAGCATTATGACGCAGCATAACTTTCATCTCTAGTTTTCCCGCTTCCTAGTAGTGATATTAATGTATTGGTGAAATGTCTTAATTTCTGTTCAGGAAAAGAAGTTTGCTAGGCTTCCTCAACAACCTCTTGTTCCTTCTCAACAAGTTCTAATTCTTTTTTGACACAACCTACGACAAATCCAGTATGCAAAAAATGCACAGCATAAATATAGGATCTTTGTAAATATGTGCCTATACTAGCTACGTAGCCGATATCTCCCTTTTTCGCCAAGATGACCCCAATCTCTTGACCGGGAAAAGTACCATCGTTCTTGATCATTTTGCGGAGTCGGACTTTATCACCGATGTTAAAGGCGGGTTGCTGATCTAGCTCTAATTCATCTGATCGCATGAGAATACCTCTGTTGTTCTCGTACCAAATTCAATAGTTCCTGTACGCTTAAGCTACGTTTTTTCTCTACCGACTCTTGTCGTACCACCTCCAAAACAGATTGAGTTTCTTGCGAATTCAAAAAAATGCCGTGCTGCTGTAGCACACTAGACAACAAATGCCTACCAGAATGCTTACCCACAACCAAACGTCGTTCCCACCCTACCTCTTCAGGAGCAAACGGTTCGTAAGTCATGGGGTTTTGCAGTACGCCGTGAGCATGAATACCTGCTTCGTGAGCAAAGGTATTTTCACCCACAATTGCCTTCCAAGGCGGAACATTGCTCCCTGATGCTGCTGCGACAAGTCGAGACAATTCTAATAAACGAGGAGTGTCAAGACCCACATTAACGCCGTAGATACGTTTGAGAGCCATGACAACTTCTTCTAAAGCTGCATTTCCCGCTCTTTCACCCAGCCCATTCACCGTTGTATTCACCGATAAAGCTCCACCTTTGATACCAGCAAGGGCATTGGCAGTTGCTAGACCAAAATCATTGTGAGTGTGAACCTCTACGGGAATTAACAAAGCCGTCACCAGTCGTCTTACTTTCGCATATGTGCTGAATGGGTCAAGAACGCCTACTGTGTCACAGAAGCGAAACCGCGATGCACCCCATTCTTGGGCATATTGTGCTACGTCTAGGAGGAAGCTTTCATCAGCTCTAGAAGCATCTTCTCCTCCTACAGCAACCCAAAGACCTTTATCAACGGCGAAGCTAATACTGTCTTTGAGTTGTTGCAAAGTTATCCGCCATTGACCGTGAAATTTGGCAGCAATTTGGATTCCAGAAACGGGAATGGCAATATGCACTCGCTTCAAACCACAAGCCATAGAAGCCTGGATATCAGAAATCACCGCGCGGTTCCAGCCAAGCAGTTTGGCTTGCAAACCCGCCTCAGCAATTGCTGATATCGCTCGTGTTTCTTCCTTACCCATCGCCGGAATACCGACTTCTATTTCATGAACGCCGATCGCATCGAGAAATTTGGCGATCGCAACTTTCTCTTCTAAGTTGAAGGCAACTCCTGCTGCTTGTTCGCCGTCGCGCAGTGTTGTGTCATTTATTAAGACTTGATTCATCTTGTAAAAACCTCTTGGATAATGATGAATGATGACGAAGAAAGAACTCAGAACTCCTACGGTAAGAACTCAAAATGGTTTTTTGGCGATTGGGTGTTGAGCCAGAATGCACAGCAACTATAGCTGTTATCATCCGGATCAAGTACAAGTACCCTGCGGGAAGCCCTTCGGGTATGTCCTTCGGACACGCTGCGCGTTCGCCCTTGGCGTGCGCTTGCGCTTACGCAGTCGCCTACGGAGGGAAACCCTCCTGCAGCGCTGTCTCACCACCTTTCAGGCGTCTACATCTGCGTCCAATGCTTTGTCCATTTGCGGTTCGTTAATTCTTTGATGTATTGCACCCAATTGAAAACCGTAAGAAATTTACAGGTTGATGAATCACACTTTCGTTGTCAAATCCCTGGGATGAATTCGTAGGCATATTCACTAATTATGAATTCTATGTTCTGAGTTCTCATCAAAAATATCACTATTCATAATTCATCCTTCATTATTTATAATTGATAATTCTTGTTCCATCTGTATGGCATCAAACAAGAATTTTGTATCAACTAAAATTTATTATTCTTGTCAGATGGAAGTTCTGTGTCAGAAAATAGCATTTCACTGAAATAGGTATTAGCCATTCCTGAAAAAAACAAGATGCTTAATCCGGCAATTAAAGTAGAAATCATCGTCATATCCTCCCTGAAATTTTTCAAATCATTTTCTTCGTTACACTGTAGTTAATATCACTAGCATGACGGAGATATTCCCTAAGTATCCTTCATTGAATTGACACAATAGCAATATTAAGATACTTGACATGATTGCTGTTTCGTATTTTGGATCGCTTAAACTTGCTCTTCCAGCCAATCAAAGATGCGTTCTAACTGTTGTATGTCAACTAAACCATACTGCCAAAGAAGCATTGCTAAGGGACTATTATCTAACTCGTGCTTGCGTAGTGCTACAGAAATATCCACAGTTGAAAGTGCGAGTTCAGTTTGTAAAAAATCAATGAGTTTTATATCACTGTGACGGTTCGCCATAATACAAGTTTTCACAAAAAGAATGAAGGAGCAAGGTTTAAAGATAAAGAATTTAGACGCCCTCCGCAAGGCTTCCTATAAGGTATAAGAAAAATCTTTATATTTCACCTTCATACTTCTTTTCACACTTCACACCTGTTTTCATAGTTCTTATTTCAGATTCACCAGAATTGAGGTAGTCAAAAATTTAAAGCTGCCAACATCTTTCTAGCCAATCGATTAATTCTCGGCGACTTGTCATAAATTGCAGTACGGTACTACGGACGAGAATCGCTGTTAAACAACTATTCACTTGCACCCGCAAAGAACCATCAGAGAGACACCAACAAGGAATCATTAACTCTTGCAAGCGGTGATAAATTGAAAAGCGATCGCTGATAGGAATTTGCACAATATACTCGGCTGTGGTTTGAAAACTACGGGATTGCAACATAGTTAACGTTCCTTTGTCACCAGTTCTTTTGTTTGACTTGTAAGGGTTTGCAGCTTTTGTTCGAGTTGCTCAATACGTTCTTGCAAACAGCGAAACACTTCAGCTTCTAAATCAGGTAGTTTTCCGTGTTCTAAGGGAGAAACTTGTTCGCCCTGTTTGCAGGAAATAATCCGCCCCGGGATTCCCACAACAGTGCAATAGTCGGGGACATTTCGCAAAACAATCGAACCTGCACCGATGCGGACGCGATCGCCAATCTCAATATTGCCTAAGACTTTCGCACCTGCTCCCACAACGACATTTTTGCCCAAGGTAGGATGGCGCTTACCACTTTCTTTTCCAGTTCCACCAAGGGTGACATCCTGGTAAATAAGTGTGTAGTCTCCCACAATAGCGGTTTCGCCAATCACAACGCCCATACCGTGGTCAATAAATACGCCTTTGCCAATCTCTGCACCTGGATGAATTTCAATTCCTGTAAAAAACCGTCCCAAGTGAGAAATAAAGCGGGGGATAAAAGCCACTCCACGTCGGTGCAACCAATGAGCAATGCGATGCAAACATAGTGCGTGCAATCCAGGGTAACAAAGCAGCACCTCCAGCCAATGGCATGCTGCTGGATCTCGTTCAAATATGATGCGAAAATCAGTCAATACTGGCTCAAAAGAAATGCCAGAAAGCATTGCAAAAAACAGGTTGGAATAATCACCCAACATTTTTGCAATCTTTGAATTCCTCATGTGGTCGAATGGCTGTTGCATCGGTACTGGTTTTTTCAAAATAGCCGTGTGCTACGTTCTCTGCTTATATCAGGTGTTTGCAAAGACGGCTTACATCCGACGCCGATTGGATTTATTGGATTGATTAAGGCTGTACTCACCAGCCCTAAACCTTGATATAACGCAAATTTAAAATTTCTATTGGGGTAGGGGTACTAGTATTTTCAGGACCGGGGTACTGGAATTTATGGGGGAGGGGGGTAAGTATTTGTGTACTCAATATCAATTCACTTGCCTGTAAGACTTTGATGCGATTTAGGCAAGATATTTTTGCATAAATTAACAACTTTTCACTTGTACTCAAACAACAGGCGAACGAGATGAAAACCAAAAATTCTGTATATCGAGTTACTATTTATTATTGTATTCCTACAATTAAGAAAAGACAAGCCGAGCTATTTTGCCTAACAGTTTTTGTCTGTAAGTATAGATACTATTTTGTATATTTATAGTTGTAGTTTGCTTAACTGTTATACCTATTTTATCCTTTGCGACAGGCATATTGACCGTTTCATATGAATAAATTGCAAGAATACTATGCATTAAATGCATAGTAAGATATTTTTTGCAAAAGTCTGTATTTGATATTTATAACCACAGATAAACACAAATAAACACTAGTTAATTATCTGTGTCCATCTGTGTCCATCTGTGGTTTAATTTTCATAGCAATTGACTTTTGCGCGCTTATTTAATCAAGCAATGAAAAAGCCTGCCTTTGCAGACTTTTTTGGTATACTTTCAGACTTCTATTCTGATAGTTTTTACAAAACTTTGACACATTAACCCGCAACCGTAATTGCTATTTTGCCCACTGCTCGCTCGCTCTCGCTATATGCATGAGCAGCAGCTAGTTCTTGTAGGGGAAAAGTGCGGTCAATCACAGAACGGATTTTACCAGCCTCAATCAACTCTTTCAGGTAAAGCAAGTCCTGACTCCTAGCTGTTTCTAAGATAAATTTGGCTTTTTTACCGGGAATGAACGCTGTCAATACACTTTGCACAATCGTTTCAGGGGTGGGGAGTGTATTTACATAAATTCCGTTGGGTTTTAAAACTTGTTTACAACTAGAGAACGACTGTTTAGCAACCGCATCCAAAATGATGTCGTACTGTGCGGTATCTTGGGTAAAATCTTGTTGGGTGTAGTCAATGACGCGGTCTGCTCCTAAAGATTTCACCAAGTCACTGTTTTTTGTACTGCAAACTGCCGTGATTTCTGCTCCTAAAGCCTTAGCGATTTGCACAGCAAAAGTCCCCACACCGCCAGAAGCGCCATTGATAAGCACGGTTTGTCCTACTTCGATATGGGCTAGGTCTTGCAAGGCTTGTAGGGCTGTGAGGGCTGCTACGGGTACAGAGGCTGCTTCTTCATAAGTCATGTTCGTTGGTTTCAGGGCGACAGATTTTTCTGGGACGGCTGCAAGTTCTGCGTAAGCTCCTCCCAATAAACCAACGTTTCCGTAAATTGCATCTCCTGGCTTGAAGCGCGTAACTTGTGAGCCCACCTCCACCACATCTCCCGACAAATCAAACCCCAAAATCATCGGGAATTTGTTACCCGTGATCAATTTCAACATTCCCTTGCGAATTTTCCAATCAACCGGATTAACGCAAGTTGCCCGAACTTTAACGAGTAACTGGTCGGGCTTAATTTTTGGCGGCTCCACCTCTTGGTACTGCAACACTTCAGGGGAGCCATACTCACGGATAACGACTGCTTTCATAGGATTCTTCCTGGTACCCTGATTCCTGCTGAATTAGGAAAAGATTTTTCCAGTGTATAGTACGCTGCTGTAGTTTTTCACCTGCTGTTGTATTTTACGGTCGTGCGATTGGCTTTGCCACTGCCCCTTGGGCAATCGCTCCTTGGATGAATGGATAGCTGTTTACTATAGCAATCCTCCGCTTTCTTTGTGAGAATTGAAAGCCACAGATCCCCGACTTCGTAAAAGTTGTCGGGGATCTTGTTTGGTGCGATTGGCTTTGCCACTGCCCCGTTCGGCTGAGCGCTCACGGCGAAGCCTTGGGCAATCGCTCCTTGGATGAATGGATAACTGTTAACTGTTAACTAATAATTGATGGTTAAGCCACTGCGTTACGGCGCTGCGCGCGAGGATAGACTTTCCTGCGCCTCCAGAACCAATAATCATGATTTTCTTCACTTGAGACCAAATCTACGTTAAAAAACATCTTTTTCTATATGCTAAAACTCAGTTAATTGAGATAAAATTCTATTAATCATCCGTAAAAAACAATCTGATTCCTTGTCTGTGCCTATGTTCTAGCGCAAATGGATGAGAAAAATCTATGAAGTGATACTAGTGAACACAGCAAAAATTAAAAAAGTTTGAATTGCATTTTTTCCTTTGAAAAAATGATATTCTGTATACAGAATTGAATTTCGCAAATTTCTGGAGTCAGTCTCCGTAAGCTACTCCAGGTTTCCAAAGCCAAAATCTCCCTTGAGGCAGTGCTCTGAGTGTTGTAGAATCAGCCTTTGAGTACAAGTTAGAAAAGCTAAAAAAAAGCTAAAATTTTGCTCAAATCCTTACTGGGATTGAGTTTGCTCTGAGTACATGAATACTTGTCCCCATTTCCATAAATACTCGAACCCCAACCCAAAAATTCTAGTACCCCTACCCAGAAAAAATCTTTTTAAGTCCTCAAATGCCTAAAGGGTGAGGGTTTTCAATTTTGAGTACAAATCTAATCAATCCAATAAATTCTATCCAGGCACTAACGCTGCCCTCGTTTGAGACGACTGATATAAAACATATATCGCCAACACTTGAAGCGCAAACAAAAACAGCGCTTCGGAGTGAGTGGAGGGATGAGATAGCACCATGCCCCTGTGAACAGAAGTCGTGGCTTGACCCGCAAGTCCACCCCAAGTCCAAGAGCGTTGACACACACCAGCCCTTGCGTTCCTTGGGTTGACAGCGTAAGTGCAAGACGCGGCTTCCATTCCTGACAAAACAACAGACAAAACAGAGTGGCTATAGCATCTTCCATAGTGGCAGCGTTAGTACCCGATATGCATGCGAGATTCAATGACATCACCCTCTACAGGACGCATTACCCCATCAGTTGGCGAACCAACTTCTAGCAAAGCAAAATCCAGTGGTTGCGGCAGCGGATGCAGCGATACCAGCTCCACTGTGGAAATGGATGAAAAACTTCAACAACGTATTGCCAATCATCCCTGCTACAGCGAAGAAGCTCATCACCACTTCGCAAGGTTGCACGTTGCAGTCGCGCCTGGCTGCAACATACAATGCAATTACTGTAACCGTAAATACGACTGCGCTAACGAGAGCCGTCCTGGAGTGGTAAGCGAGTTGCTAACTCCGGAAGAAGCAGCCCACAAAGCTTTAGTGATTGCAGGTAAGATTCCTCAATTGACGGTGTTGGGAATTGCAGGTCCTGGCGATCCACTGGCGAATCCAGAACAAACTTTCCGCACTTTTGAGTTGATTGCCGAGAAAGCGCCAGATATCAAGCTTTGTCTGTCAACTAACGGTTTAATGCTCCCCGAGTATGTTGACCGCATTAAACAACTGAATATCGACCACGTTACGATTACCATTAATATGGTAGACCCAGAAATTGGGGCAAAGATTTATCCTTGGGTTCACTACAAGCGCAAGCGTTACAGAGGCATCGAAGGGGTAAAAATTCTGCACGAAAAGCAGATGGAAGGATTGCAAGCCCTCAAAGAAGCCGATATTTTATGCAAAGTCAACTCGGTGATGATTCCGGGAATTAATGATGAGCACCTGACAGAAGTGAATAAGGTCATTCGCTCCAAAGGCGCATTCATTCACAACATTATGCCGCTGATTTCTGCACCAGAACACGGCACCCACTTCGGTTTGACTGGTCAGCGCGGTCCTACACCAAAAGAACTGCAAACAGTGCAAGATAACTGTGGTGGTAATATGAAGATGATGCGTCATTGCCGTCAGTGCCGTGCGGATGCAGTAGGTCTTTTAGGTGAAGACCGCAGCCAAGAATTTACGAAAGCCAAAATCATGGAAATGGCTCCTGAATATGACCTTCAAAAACGCCAAGAAGTTCATGCAGGTATTGAGAAGTTCCAAGAAGAACTGAAACTAGCCAAACAAAAGGTGACAACTGTAGAAGCTGTACAAAATAGTCCAAAAATCTTAGTTGCAGTTGCGACTAAGGGGAGCGGATTGGTTAATCAGCACTTCGGTCATGCCAAAGAATTCCAGATCTACGAAGTCGATGGCAATCAAGCTCGTTTTATCGGTCATCGCAAAGTTGACCACTATTGCCAAGGCGGATACGGAGAGAAAGCTACTCTAGAAAATATCATCCAAGCGATCGCTGATTGCAAAGCAGTGTTGGTTTCCAAGATTGGTGACAGTCTAAAGGAAAAATTGCATCAACTCGGAATTGAGGCGGTTGAAGGCTACGACGTCATTGAAAAGATGGCTTTGGAATTTTACAAGCAATACGTACAGGAACAACACAAGTAATTTAAAAGTAAAAAGTCAAAAGTCAAAAGAATATTCGTAACTTTTAACTTTTAACTTTTTACTTTTTTCTCCCAATTACCGTTACCCAGTACCCAATTCCCAATCCACAATCTGCTTTCTTTAGTAAAGGGAATAGTTATGGCTTACAAAATTACCAGCAAGTGCATTTCCTGCAACCTATGTCTTTCCGCGTGTCCTACTGGCGCAATCAAAATAGTTGATCGTCAGCACTGGATTGACCCCAACCTCTGCACAAACTGTCATGGAACTGCTTACAGCGTCCCTCAGTGTGTGGCTACTTGTCCCACCTACGATGGTTCCGTCAAACAGGGTACAGATTACTGGGAGTCCTGGTTTGACAATTACAATAAAGTACTAACAAAATTAACAAAAAAACAAAATTATTGGGATAACTGGTTTAACGTTTATTCCCAAAAGTTCTCAGAGCAATTACAAAAAGTTTCAATTCCTGATGGAATGGAACGTTAATCAACACTCCTTGATAAAAAATATTCCTCTGATCCTTAGTTCTTATCACGTAAAATTGGAAGCAATGCAAAAAGACTGCATTTATCTCGACAATAATGCCACCACCAAGGTAGATCCAGAAGTTATAGAGGCGATGCTGCCCTACTTGAGGGATTATTACGGAAACCCCTCCAGCATGCACACCTTTGGTGGACAAGTCGGCAAAGCGGTTAGACAAGCACGAGAACAAGTCGCCGCCCTCCTAGGCGCTGATGAATCAGAAATTGTCTTCAACAGTTGTGGAACCGAGGGAGATAACGCCGCCATTCGAGCAGCACTGTTGGCGCAACCAGAAAAGCGACACATCATCACCACACAAGTGGAACACCCGGCGGTGCTGAATGTCTGCAAACAGTTAGAAACCCAGGGTTACAGCGTTACCTATTTGTCGGTGAATCGTCAGGGACAGTTGGATCTCGATGAACTCGAAGCCTCGCTGACGGGTAACACCGCGCTGGTGACGATTATGTACGCCAATAACGAAACCGGAACCATTTTCCCAATAGAGCAGATTGGGCTGCGGGCGAAAGAGCGTGGCGCACTCTTCCATGTCGATGCGGTGCAAGCAGTGGGGAAAATCCCCTTGAACATGAAGACAAGCACCATTGATATGCTCACCATGTCTGGTCATAAGATTCATGCTCCGAAAGGCATTGGCGCATTATACGTGCGGCGCGGAGTTCGGTTCCGTCCCCTGCTGATTGGCGGAGGACAAGAGCGTGGAAGAAGAGCGGGAACAGAAAATGTTCCAGGAATAGTTGCATTAGGCAAAGCAGCTGAACTAGAATTATTTCATATAGAAGAAGCGACAACCAGAGAAAAGCGGTTGCGCCATCGCCTCGAGCAAACTTTAATCGCCACAATTGCTGAGTGCGAAGTCAACGGTGATCCAACCCAGAGATTGCCAAACACCACCAACATTGGCTTCAAGTACATTGAAGGTGAGGCAATTCTCCTCCACCTCAACAAACACAACATTTGTGCTTCATCTGGTTCTGCTTGCAGTTCTGGCTCTCTAGAACCTTCTCATGTTTTGCGAGCGATGGGCTTACCCTACACCATCTTGCATGGTTCCATCCGCTTCAGCCTTTGCCGTTATACCACAGAAGCCGAAATTGATGCAGTTCTATCGGTGATGCCTAGTGTTGTGGAACGTCTACGCGCCCTCTCACCCTTCAAGAGTGATCAAGCGAATTGGCTGCAACAACAGGAGCAAGCACTACTCATTAAGTCCTGAGTCACAATTTCCTACTTTGCTTTATCCAACTCAGCATTGTTAAAGCACTTATCACTGATCACTTGTAACGAGTAAAGGCTATGTGGGACTATACAGATAAAGTCATGGATCTCTTCTACAATCCCAAGAATCAAGGGGTTTTGGAAGACAACAGCGAACCTGGAATCAAAATTACTGTTGGTGAGGTAGGTAGCATTGCTTGCGGAGATGCCCTAAGATTGCACCTGAAAATTCAGGAAGAAACCGACAAAATCGTCGATGCTCGCTATCAAACCTTTGGCTGCACGAGCGCCATTGCATCTTCAGAAGCTTTAGTGGATTTAATCAAGGGTTTAACCCTAGACGAAGCCCTCAATGTCACTAACAAAGATATTGCCAACTACCTTGGGGGATTACCGTCCGCAAAGATGCATTGCTCGGTGATGGGACAAGAAGCACTAGAAGCAGCTATCTACAATCACCGAGGTATTTCTCGCGATGTTCATGAAGACGATGATGAAGGAGCACTGATTTGCACCTGTTTTAGCATCAGCGATACAAAAATCCGGCGTGTGATTGTAGAAAATAATCTTAGCACTGCCGAAGAAGTCACAAATTATGTGAAAGCCGGTGGCGGATGCGGATCTTGTCTGGCAACGATTGATGATATAATTGCATCTGTACATAAAGAAGCTGCTGCCTCTTCAGGTACTTCTTTGAAAAAGAATACGGTTAGCCAGCAAGGTGAAAAACCGCTGACGCCTGTGCAAAAGATTGCACTAATTCAAAAAGTTCTAGATGAAGAAGTCAGACCCGTTTTAATCGCCGACGGGGGTGATGTGGAACTGTATGACATAGAAGGCAATAGTGTGAAAGTTCTGCTGCAAGGTGCGTGTGGTTCTTGTTCTAGCAGCACGGCAACACTCAAGGTTGCGATTGAAGCAAGACTGCGCGATCGCGTAAGCAAAGATCTTGTCGTAGAAGCGGTTGAGCCTTTGCTTTAGAACTGTAGTGTCATAAATAGAACGTAATATGCATTAGCCTGAAACACCAAGTAGGATGTGACTCATGTAATTGTCAATAATCAATGCTTAATTCCTGCTTACAAGAAACAGCAAGGCGCTCTACTGAGAGCAATAAGTAGTATTAAGCGCACGAGCATGCCAATTTCGGTATCCAACTCGCTTCAAAGGAAAAGGATATGAGCACATTATTCGACAAACTTGGCGGACAGCAGGGTATTGATCAAATCGTCGATGATTTCTACAAACGCATCATGGCTGATAGCACCCTCAATCACTTTTTCGCTCATACAGATATGGACAAGCAGCGTCGTCATCAAGCTGCTTTATTCTCCCAGATTTTTGATGGTCCGAACCAATACAGCGGTCGTCAAATGGAAAAAGTACACACGGGTATGAATTTACAGCCACAACACTTCGATGCGATCGCAAAGCACCTTACTGAGTCACTCGCTCAGGGTGGAGTGTCGTCAGAGGACACAAACGCTGCACTTGCTCGCGTCTCAACTTTGAAAGACTCTATTTTGAACAAGTGAGACCAGTTTTCCCGCAGCAGCGCCCCTGGCGTAAGCGCAAAGCGAAGAGTGATGTAGGACCTACGCATTGATGGTTGACGAATAACCACCTCAAGTCCTACTTGGTGTTTCAGGCTAATGCACATTATAACTTAATTGTCAAGGTTTCTCGTCCTATGCTTATTGGTCATGAGTCATGAGTCACGACAAATGACATAGATGCCCGGAGGGCTTCTTGAAGGGTAGGACAAAGGACAAACAGAAATTTAACGAGGAAATTGATGTTCTTGCTTTGTTTTGTTTTAGGGGTAGAGCGATCGCCTCCGGCGGGCAGATAGTGCTAACGCCAAAGCGCGACGTTCTACACCCGGTCACCCTTCGGGTTCCGCAGTCGCTCCTAGGGGAAACCACGGCAGGTGCTACAACGGAGGGAACCTCCCTTCGGGTATGCCTTCGGCACACCTTCGGTGAACACCAGTCGCCTAGGTTGGGAAACCCGCCTGCAGCGCTGGATTCACCGCAACGCACAGCCTCCCCAAGACCGCACTGCCTCACTGCTGTAACCCAACAGGTGTGAACGCATCACACAAAAAGACAGACCCACCAACCAACCAATTGCAGGAAAGCACTAACCATGACTGACGAAAACATTAGACAGATAGCATTCTACGGAAAAGGCGGTATCGGTAAATCTACCACTTCCCAAAACACCTTAGCAGCTATGGCAGAAATGGGTCAGCGTATCTTGATTGTGGGATGCGACCCGAAAGCTGACTCTACCCGTTTGATGCTACACAGCAAAGCTCAAACCACCGTGTTGCACTTGGCTGCTGAACGGGGTGCTGTAGAAGATATAGAACTCGAAGAGGTGATGCTGACTGGTTTCCGTAACGTTCGTTGCGTAGAGTCTGGTGGTCCAGAACCCGGTGTAGGTTGCGCCGGTCGTGGTATCATCACCGCCATCAACTTCTTGGAAGAAAACGGTGCTTACCAAGACCTAGACTTCGTATCTTACGACGTATTAGGTGACGTTGTCTGCGGTGGTTTCGCTATGCCTATTCGTGAAGGCAAAGCACAAGAAATCTACATCGTCACCTCTGGTGAGATGATGGCGATGTATGCAGCTAACAACATTGCTCGTGGTGTTCTCAAGTATGCTCACACTGGTGGTGTGCGCTTGGGTGGTCTGATTTGTAATAGCCGTAATACTGACCGGGAAATCGAACTTATCGAAACCTTGGCAAAACGCTTGAACACCCAAATGATTCACTTCGTACCCCGTGACAACATCGTTCAGCACGCAGAATTGCGTCGGATGACTGTTAACGAGTACGCACCTGAAAGCAACCAAGCTCAAGAATATCGGACATTGGCTACGAAGATCATCAACAACAAAAATCTAGCTATCCCCACACCAATCGAGATGGAAGAGTTAGAAGAATTGTTGATTGAATTCGGTATTCTCGAAAGCGAGGAAAATGCTGCAATGCTGATTGGCAAGAATGCTGCTGAAGCTCCTGTAGTATAAATCGCTGCTAAGAAATAATGCTCTACCAAAAGGAAAAAGGGAAAGGAAAAAATTGCATAATTTCTCTTTGATCTTCTCCCAACATTCCTTTTATATCCCAAGGGGACCTGTGAGTCCCCAAACCCCAAAGGGGACAACGGGCAGTTAAACAGCCCTCCCCTACTCCCCCATCTCAATTCCTTAGGTGCAACAGAGGCAAAAATGACTCCTCCAGAAGATAAGAACATCATCGAAGAAAGAAAAGAACTAATTAAAGAAGTTCTAGACGCTTACCCCGACAAAGCTAAGAAAAAGCGGGAAAAGCACTTAAACGTATACGAAGAAGGTAAGAGCGACTGCGGCGTTAAATCTAACATTAAATCCCTTCCCGGTGTCATGACCGCTCGTGGTTGTGCTTATGCTGGTTCTAAGGGTGTGGTCTGGGGTCCCATCAAAGACATGATCCACATCAGCCACGGTCCTGTAGGTTGCGGTTACTGGTCTTGGTCTGGTCGTCGTAACTACTACATCGGCACCACAGGTGTTGACACCTTTGGTACGATGCACTTCACCTCCGACTTCCAAGAACGCGATATCGTTTTTGGTGGTGACAAAAAACTCTTCAAGCTGATCCAAGAACTCGACGAACTCTTCCCCCTCAACCGTGGTGTCTCAATTCAATCTGAATGTCCCATCGGTCTGATTGGGGATGACATCGAAGCAGTAGCTAAGAAGTCATCAAAAGAGATTGACAAGCCTGTAGTTCCCGTACGTTGCGAAGGCTTCCGGGGTGTTTCCCAGTCTCTTGGACACCACATTGCGAATGACATGGTTCGTGACTGGGTGTTCACCAGATCCGATAAAGAAAGAAAAGAAGGAAAGCTGCAATTTGAGGGTACTCCCTATGATGTAGCAATTATCGGTGACTACAACATCGGTGGTGATGCTTGGGCTAGCCGTATCCTGCTAGAAGAACTCGGCTTGCGCGTAGTCGCCCAGTGGTCAGGTGATGGCACCATCAACGAGATGATGCAGACACCAAACGTGAAGATGAACCTCATCCACTGCTACCGGTCGATGAACTACATCAGCCGTCACATGGAAGAAGCTTACGGTATACCCTGGTTGGAATACAACTTCTTTGGTCCTACCAAGATTGCCGAATCCTTACGGGAAATCGCTTCTAAGTTTGACGAGAAAATCCAAGAAAACGCTGAGAAGATCATCGCCAAATATCAGCCAGTCATGGATGAAATCGTCGCTAAGTACCGTCCAGGCTTGGAAGGCAAGACTGTCGCCATGATGGTTGGTGGTCTGCGTCCTCGCCACGTCGTTCCCGCGTTCCAAGATTTGGGAATGAAGATGGTTGGTACTGGTTATGAGTTCGCTCACAACGACGACTACAAGCGCACTACCGACTACATCGAAAACGGCACCATCGTTTATGACGACGTGACCGCATATGAGTTCGAGGAGTTTGTGAAAGCACTCAAGCCCGACCTCATCGCTTCTGGTGTGAAAGAGAAGTACGTCTTCCAAAAAATGGGTCTTCCTTTCCGTCAAATGCACTCTTGGGATTACTCCGGTCTTGGCGATCGCGCTTCAAAGTCAGGTAAGGCAAGGTTTTTTAGCAGTCACAGAAAAAAGAGCTTATTTCTAGCCTAAATATGAGTTGTAGACTCCCTAATAAAAATATATCTTTGATAGTTAGTCAGATAGAAGTCTTATTCTGTCTAGTTTTTGGATTCAATGAAATCTGCGTTCAAAAAAAACTGTAAATTTAAAAACTTTTTTAAATGATATTTTATTAGACTAAATATATATAGCGTGGGAGTGCGATCGCCGTAGACATTGCCTGAAGACAAATCTATAAAATTAGCTATTCATTTGTTGTAGTTGTTTAATCCTTTCGAGCAACAGACGAACTTGAGCAGGTTTGTTACGAAACCAGTCTGTTGACCAAATCCGGTGAATTTTCCAACCTAGCCTTTCAAGCACCTGTTGTCTGAGGCGATCGCGATCTCTTGCAGTGGGTGAACTATGATAAGATGCACCATCACACTCAATCCCCAGTAAAAATTCGCCTGGGCGATTGTTGTTGACGACTGCTAGGTCAATCCGGTATCCTGAGCATCCAACTTGGGTGCGGATAGTGTATCCCTGCTGGACTAAGGCATGGTAAACATCTTGTTCAAATGGCGAGTCAAAGTCGAGGGTATCTTTGTAGGAGTTACCTTGCAGTCGTTCTCCACCACTCGCTGCATATTCCAAGTAATCACGTAGTGCTTTTACGCCTTTACTTTGGGTGCGTGTTAGATCAATGTCACCAGCCTCTATAGAAGAAACGAGTGTAATCTTGCTTTTTGCTCGCGTGACAGCTACATTAAGCCGTCGTTCTCCACCTTGCTTATTCAGGGGACCAAAGATAAGAGAAAACTTACCTTGAGAGTCACGAGCATACCCAACGCTGAGTAAAATTACATCTCGCTCATCACCTTGGATGGTTTCCAGTGCTTTGAGAAAAAACCGAGGTGAATTATCGTTGCAAAATGTCTCCAAATCTGGATAGTCTTTGCCCAAAATCTCAATTTGTTCTTGAATGGCATTAGCTTGAGGCTCGCTAAACGCGACTATACCGAGAGATTGGTCAGGAAAACGTTGAAAATGCTCTAACGCCAATTGAGCAACCACTTGTGCTTCGCGTCGATTATCTCTGCGTCCACCGCGATCATATACGCCATCTGGAACATACTTAAACCACACTCCCAAATCTGGATTTTGAACTGGGTTTGGAAATGTAACTAATTCGTTGCAGTAAAAATGCTTATTAGAGAAAGCTATCAAACGCTCATCTTGACTTCGGTAGTGCCATTTTAGCGTGCGCCCAAACATGAAATTTGAACATTCATCTAAAACGCTTTCATAGCGTGCATCATCTTCATCATTTAAATCGTCTTCGCTTTCTTCGCTGTCTCCGGTTACGAAGAATGACGTAGGAGGTAGTTGCTTTCTATCACCAATTATAATAACTTGATTAGAACGGATAATCGAAGGAACAACATCCTCTGTGCGAAGCTGAGATGCTTCATCGAAAATGAGAACATCAAAATGAATTACATCCGCATTAATATATTGACTAACCGAGAGCGGACTCATCATCCAACAAGGCTTTAAGGCTTTGACCAGATTTGGTATTCCCTTTTGTGTGTCGTTGAGAAGTTTACGGATGGGCAAATGTAGTCTTTTCTTAGTTGCTTCTTTCTTCAGTTTTGGCAACTCAATTTGAGCCTGAGAAGTTTTTTCCCACTTTTGCCAGCGTTGCACATGAAGCTGTTTTAGGCGTTTTCTAGCAGCCTCTAGCTGGTGATAATCGAGCTGAGAAAACTCCTTAATTTGCCGTTCGTGTACTTCAAGGTTAAAATTTTTCAACTCAGGCTTTCTTGCAAAAATTGCATCAAGGCAGGTTTGGTAAATCAGTTTCTCTAGGACTGAAAACCAAAGTTTGGAATCGAGTTTGTTCTCACGTAAAGCATCTAAAAATTTTTTAGCTCCCAGATTTTCGAGCTTTTTATAAGTTTCTTTGTAGGTTAACCATTCTTGGAAATAAGGTAGTTCAGATTGAGCCAGATTCAAGAACTTTTCTAGTTCGGCAAAGGGAATTTGATGGCGAGGTAAGTAAGAATCTGTAATGTTACTTTCGTCAAAGTGCGATAGCAAAAAATCTAATCCTTGCCTGATACTGCCATGAATTAACTCAAGTTTCTTAACTAATTTAGTCAGTTCGTGCCGCTTGGAGGGGGAATCAATAATGTGCTGCACTGAATCAGCAGGAAGCGAATGGTTTTGTAAGCCAGCCAACCAATTCAAAGCTTGCTCAATTGGTGTCAACTCTACTTGACTAGAGACTTCCGGGTTAAATAAAGATCCAAAAACCTGACGAGGCTGGTAGTTAATTTGATTTAGCTTATTTTGTAGAGACTCGATAGGATTCGGTTTATTGTCGCGCAAAGCATCTAAGAAATTTTGAACTCGTAAACTTTCTAGTCGCCTACAGATTTCTTTGTATGTCAACCATTTGCGGAAGTCGGGTAAGTTGGATTTAGCTTTGTTTAAAAAATTTGCCAAGTCGGTAAATAAAATTTGATTATCAGCCAGATCTTGCCCCAAAATATCATTCTCATTAAAGTATAAAAGTAAAAAATTGATGCCCTGCCTAATATCTTCAGAAAGGGGTTCAAGTTTCTTAACTGATTCAGCTAGTTCGCGTCGCTTGGAGGGAGAATCAATAATGCGCTGGACAGAATCAGCAGGAAGCGAATACTGTTGTAAATTAGTCAGCCAACTTAAAGCTTGTTCAATTTTTCCTAATTCTGTCTCGCTAGAAACTTCCGGGTTAAATAAAGATCCAAAAACCTGACGGGCTGGGTAATTGCTTTGATATAGTTCGTTTCGTGCAGCTTGTACTTGAACAGCTTGTGCTAAATCACGTTTTAATTCATTATGTGAAACTTGCCCTTCATTAGTGCGTAGTTTCTTCAAAAGTTTGGCATCACGCCTGTATCTGGGATTAAAAATTCGGATCAACCAAAAGCGATGATATCTCTGATACCTATTGGCTAAGGCAGGTAATTCTGAAGAAAACAATTCGGGGTGATATTTTTGTTTTAGGAAAGGCTCATTTTCTTCCAATAAATTAACATCTGCTTTCAATTTAGCCAACGCATTCTGAGCAGTTAAGGTATTGACTTCAGTCCAATTATCAGGTACATCTGATGGAGCTTTCAGTATATGATTAAGAGCAGGACAGCAAGCTTCTATATCTCCTAAAGTTAATAAAGGCTGAATTTTTAGAGTCCTTTGAAGCTGTTGGCTAGCTGTTTGAATCAAAGAAATCGCTTGTTGAAATTTCTCGATTTTCTGATTGATTTCTAACTCCACCGTCTCTGAGCAAGACTTTAAAGTGCTTTGTGCCCAAATAGTTGTTTTTTCTCCTCTTAAAAATGGGAGAAATGAAGAAAGTTGACTCAGTAAATTTTGCGCCTCTGGCGAAAGCTTATTTTTTTCAATCTCTTGAACGTCTGTTTTTAGAAGAGTGAAAGCTTTCTGAGCAATAGAGATATCTACTCCAGTCCAGTTTTCTGGTAGATTGGTTGGAGCTTTTAGGACGTGAGCTAGGGCTGGATAACAGGTTTCTAGAGACTTTAGATTCAATAAAGGTTGAACTTGTATCGCTTGCAATTCTTGATTAATATTTTTAGTTGCAGAAATTGCTTGCTGAAATTCCTCTATTTTTTCCCTGATTTCTAATTCAAGTTCATAGGAATAAGACTCAAGAGAACTTTTTGACCAAATAGTTGTTTTCTCTTCTTGAAAAAATGGCAGAAATTTCGCCAACTCATTTAATAAATCTTTTGCTTCTTGTAATCTATTTGGAGTCCATTGATTGAAGTTAGAAAATATAACATTGATGTTGGGAATCCCTTCGCGTTCTTTTCTCAAAACTTCACCAAATATTTCGAATGGTGATTGCTCTAGAGGCTTCTCTTTTGCGTGTAAACTTATGAGATATGAATTTAATGATTTTCGAGTAGAAATAAGACGCTCATAGAAGAGATGATGATTTTCAACACTAGATATTTGTGAAAGATAATCAATAGTTCTCGATAAATTATTGACAAGTACCCGTTTATCTGTTGTACCACTGTGGTGGAGATTAAGACATATGTGGTCTAAACCACATTCAGCCATACGTTTATATACAACACTTAATGCTGTCTCTTTTTCTGCAACTAATAAAACTGATTTGCCATCGCCAACCAGTTCAGCAATCATATTCACAATAGTTTGACTTTTGCCTGTTCCTGGTGGTCCTTGAACCACAAAGCTAGAACCAGCCTTTGCTGCTTCAATAACGACTTGCTGGCTAGAATCAGCATCAAGAATTTGAAATATTCGTTCAGGTTTAACTTGTGAATCTAGAGCAGATGCAGGCAGTGGTTCTTTATAGTTAGACTGATAAGTACTTAAATCCCCGCTAATTGCTTGCAAAATTGGGTGAGTTGCTCATGACCTGTTTGACGAGTTCTTAATTCGAGAGGATTTCTTTGGGCTGGTAATGCTTTGGTCTTGTTCGATTGGGAAATATCTTGATACTCGCTATCAAGCAGTTGAAAAGTCAGTGATTTCTTCTCTTCTGTCAGGTTTTTGAAGAGAATATCTGGTTCCTCTGTCAGAATTTCTAAAGTTCGAGGACTATCTTGCCGGAGCTTGATGAGAGGATTTCGTCGTCCTAAGTCAGCCAGTCCAGCTTTCCACTTTGCAATTTTTTGAGCAAGGTTTTGTTGAGAGCCTGAAGCTGACTGTCGCATACTCACCTTTTCCGTAAATAGACTTACCCTCTAATATTATACTGGCTTTTTCCTGTGTAATTAGTTGCCCGCAAACTGCTCTCTCAACTACTGGAGGTGCTGCCGTGCTGTACTAGTCCTTAAATAAATATCATCGCTTCAATTCGATAAGGCACTGTGTGTTTCAAAATGCACGTATACGCAGGGCGGCTTGGCGTCATACATCACCTCAAAACACACAGCCACTGCGTTAGGGTTGGAATTGTATGTGAGATGCGATCGCCTCTGGCGGGCACTCCGTGCCATCGCTCAAACCAGTATTCAACTCTATATTCAACCTACATCAATACCAAAATACTTTCCACTTCACTATCTACAAACCTGCTGATTGTGTCAAACTTATCTCGCATAATTTGAACAATTTTAGATGTTGGGCTATTGCCAATGCGAAGATAGATAAATTTTGGTGGATGAGCATAGAGAAGACTACGTTGATGAAAATCAGAGTCTTTAGAAACAATCACAAAATCATTCGATTTCGCAAATTCCCAGATAACCACATCATCACTATTAACCAACCTCAAGGTCTTAACGTGTTCTGAGTTGGGATACAAATCTATAATTTTAGGAATAATCCGGTCAGACTGGTTTTCGTCTAAAAGCAGTTTCACAGCGACACCACAAATAGCTTTTTCTCACGATCAGCAGCGAAAGCAAGGCAAGCCTTAATATCCTCAGAAGTGAGTTCAGAAAAATCTTCCAGAATCTCCGCCTCACTCATACCACCTGCGAGATATTCCAAGACATCGTATACAGTTATTCGCATACCTCGGATGCAAGGTTTTCCGCTACGCTTTCCTGGTTCAATCGTGATAATGTCGTGGTAGTCCATAAGCTATTTGTAAGTTATCCATCCATATTATAAAAAAGCTGAAAATTCAGTAAAATGCATAAGCGTAAACCGTTGTAAACATCCCCTCAACTTTGCAGAAAGCCACTGTATATTTAAGGATCTATGTGAAAGGCGTAGGCGTAGCCCGTCGTAGACATCGCACTGTTGTGTCTACATGAATTATCCCTACTACCTTGTGGTTCAGTCTGGGAAAGCTACACCAGTAATTGGATCACGGATATACAACCCTAGTGTGAGACTACGCATCACTTCATCCCAAACGGGTGTTAGCCCAATAGCTTGATCTGCCCAATAATCGAATGTAATCAAGCACTGAACATTCGACCCCAAAGCAATGCAAGTCCGCGAAAAAGCTTCGCGTGGTTCTTCCTGGGTGTCGATAAACTTAATCTCTGCCCAGACAATTTTGGCAGTTTGGCGCTTGATGGTGACGATTTCTCCCCTCTCAATAGGGTTACGACTGTCATCTTCTATCACTTTCTTCAAAGCTGATTTTAACGGAAACTGGCTCCAGTCATTAGATGGCAAGCGATTGAAAGAGACTTCCAGGCAGCAATCATCGTCCGGCGGTTTTCTATCGAGGAACTTGAACGATTTTTCTTGTGGCTCAAAAACCCAATTCTGGGGAACATTGAAGCGAACAGACCCCCGATCTGCTACAAAAATTTTGTAACCTGGTGGAGATTCCCAGCGATGGTCAGGTTTTAGTTCAAGCGTTTCTTTAATCCACTGAAGATTGCTTTTTTTACCCTTTGCCATAATGTTTTTGCAAATCTGCTGATGAGTGCGATCGCGTAGCGTGCCCCTTGGGCAATCGCCTATTTTGTTAATGGTATCAAATCGCTGGTAGGGTTCGTTCCATTTGTTCGCGTATGCTAACTCCGATATCCATCTCGTAGAATAACAAATAAAAGCAGTGCAACTTACCCCTCTTCAGAAAACCTTAAATGGTACAAATCCCTGCTAAACTCATAACTTTAGAAGAATTCCTAAAGCTGCCGGAGACGGAACCTGCCAGTGAATATATTGATGGGCGTATTATCCAAAAACCAATGCCACAAGGAGAACATAGCGTCATTCAAACTGAGTTAGCACCTGCAATCAACTTTGTCGTAAAATCCAAACAGATTGCGCGAGCTTTCTCAGAACTTCGTTGTACCTTTGGTGGACGCTCAATTGTACCTGACATTTCAGTGTTTTTATGGGGAAGAATCCCACGCAAGGAAAATGGTGGGGTTGCTAACATCTTCTCAATTGCCCCAGATTGGACAATCGAAATCCTATCTCCTGACCAAAGCCAAACTAAAGTTACCAAAAATATTCTGCATTGTCTCAAGCATGGAACTCAGATGGGATGGCTCATTGATCCAGAAGAACAATCTGTGTTTGTTTACCCGCCAGATCAAAGCGCCACTTTTTACGATGAACCAGGAACACGTTTGCCAGTGCCAGAATTTGCTAAAGATTTCAACCTTACTGTAGAAGGCTTGTTTGGTTGGTTGCTTGAGTAAGTTATGCTTTGAACCACCTAAAATCTAATTACAGTCGAAAAATGAAACTCATATTTGATGATTTTTGTCAATGCGTAAGTCCTACGTGATTCGTTGCCAGTGTGGACGGCAACGAGAATGGAAAGAAAGCAGCGACAAGCACAGATTCAATCTTCCCAGTAAAATATCGCATCGAATACACATTCACTGTTAAAAATCGTTGGAATTTTTGCTTTGAATGGAAGTGGCTCACACAACTCCTCTAAACTCGGCAAGATAAATCCAAAATTTTCCAGTGTTGTGACAATCTTATAGAGTTCATTTGACCAGTCACCGTTAGGAAGCTGCCCTACATGCCGACTTTCTAAAAAACCTCGCGAACCTTCTCGCAGATGCCTAGTTCTTTGTTCTACACCATACGTAGCAATTGGCGCTAGTCTTGCCAAATAAACTGCTATACCTCACATCTTGCACCAAGAAAATTTGATGTTATTTTGGCACACAGTACTAACCCTAAAGCCCTTATTTTACCGATAAAAGCCAAAAAAAAGGCTGTAGCTTTATTGCGCTGCTTTTAACTAAATCCAGGGTTATACGGATAGGTGCAAGATCTGAGATACCGTCAATCCAATCTGTATCACCTCGACGAACAGTAGATTGACGATTACTCTTAGCGCAAAAAACATGGACATAGGAAGCATAGCCACTACCGTAGTGGTTAAACTCTGCTTCCACATCTAGCAAAGGCGAATGGCGAAGTGTGGCAACAACAGCCTTTAGATGATTCTCAATGTCTTGTTCCGAACCACCAAAATATGGGAATGTATCACCAACAGGATTCATATCAATGATCGACTGTAACTGCTTGACAGTGAGAATCATTCAGTGTTGGTTCCAACTTTATGGTCTAATCTGTTCTTCGATATTTTAACTGCGATCATGTAACTGCTTGACCACCCTATCGACAATCTTAAAGGACTGTCTCTACCAGAATTTGAGCGGTCTAACGCTCCCAGTCAATAGTACAAATATACTTATATACGTGGTCGATTTAAGACTAAGTTGAGCGATGGCGCAAAGCGATCGCCGTAAGGCGGGCGCAGATAACGTCAAATTATCCAGCAGCAGATTTACCCGTTAGATTGGGGTGGCGGTGGTGAGGTTCAGCTTGCGTCGGATATTTGGGATGTTTGAGATTGTGGTGCGCTTACCTTGTGCGACAACGCACCCTTGTATCTTAGAAGAAGTGGTAGACCGTCGCACCCTAGTAGTTCACCACAGAGATTTTGACAGGTGTCCAGGTTACTGAGAAACTAGTTGAAAATCTCGGTATTCACAAATGGCAGAAAAATACATCGTTAACCTCACACAAGAGGAATATTCATCACTA
>JAESFT010000148.1_pt1 | contig 80765 bp, 75 predicted proteins | sample 9269451 | NCBI WGS metagenome assembly JAESFT01 (sample SAMN14502557, study PRJNA617106) | algae metagenome | isolation source: Scytonema hyalinum WJT4-NPBG1 and co-occurring heterotrophs from well... | place: USA: Mojave Desert, Joshua Tree National Park, California | collected 2006-05-25 | reverse complement strand
AAGTCCTGGTACTGGCGGTCACTTGGTGTACCGTGGGCAAGGGCTCGCAGGCTGTCCCGCAGCAGGTAGACCTTCTCACGCAGCCCTTCGTTCCCGCTCGGCATGTCTAAGCTCCCTCACCCCCACCCTTATTGAGGCGAAGCCGGGAGAGCTACGGCAAAGGGTGCAGCAAGGATCATTGAAGTCTGTGACGTGGGAAGCGGCTCAGCGGCTTGGAGGGGGTCTCGCTGCCTCACGTCCCCGTAGATCAGGTCGGTGAATAGCGACACGCTAAACTCCTGCCCGTGTCAGCCAAGGCCCTATTGGCACTATTGGCACTATTGGCACAACGGACGCTAATCACCCTTGCGACTCACCAAGGCTGCCACCTCGTCTGATCGAGGAACGATCTGACGTAAGCTGAGGGTGTAGCAGGTACAGGGACTGCGAACAGGGACCACGAAGTGCGTGCGCTGCTTCCCATACGCTTCCCAATCACACTTTCTGGGAAGCAGACTTGCAGGCCATAGCCACTAAGTCATTGATCTTAATGGTACAGCCGCCCCGGCTCGAACGGGGGACCCCCAGATCCACAATCTGGTGCTCTAACCAACTGAGCTACGGCTGCACGCGAGGCAGGGTTTAGCGATGCGGGCTGGGGATTTCAAGGCGCTTGTTGCCGCGCGGGAGCCCATCCGACGCGAAACGGCGGGCTTTCGCCCGCCGTTGCAACCTCTTCGACTTCCTCGGCTGAGCTTAACCGCCCGTGGCGCCGGCGGCCTTGAGAACCGGGGTCCAGCGGGCCACTTCGCTCTCCACCAGCTTCTGCAGGGGCGCACCGCCGCGGCCTGACTTCTCCGGGATCACGCCGCCGAGGTCGAGGAGGCGCTTGCGGGTGTTCTCGTCGTCCAGTGCCTTGTCGAGGGCGTCCTGAAGCTTGGCCACCACGTCCTGCGGGGTGCCCTTCGGGGCGAAGACCGCGTTCCAGGCAGACACCTCGTAGTTCGGCAGACCCGCCTCCTTGGTGGTCGGCACGTTCGGCAGCGCCGGCGAGCGCTCAGGGGTGGCGATCGCGTAGGCCTTGATGTTGCCGCCCTGGATCTGCGGCGCCACGTTGACGATCTGGTCCGTCATGAAGTCGACGGTGTTGGCCATGAGGTCGTTCAGCGCCGGACCGGTGCCGCGGTAGGCCACCTGAGTCGGCTTCGCGTTGACGGTCGAGCTCAACAGGATGCCGGTCACGTGCGAGACGGACGCGGCGCCCGCATGGGCCATGTTGACCTTGTCGCCGTTCTTCTGGAGGTGCTCCACGAAGGCCTTCAGGTCAGCCGGCGGGAAGTCCTTGCGGGCCACGATCAGGATCGGGGTGCCGGCGGCGAGGCCGATCGGCGCGAAGTCTTTGGTGGGGTCGTATTTCAGATTCGGGTAGAGGGCCGGCGCCGCGCCGTGGGTGCCCATGTGGCCCATCATGATGGTGTAGCCGTCGGCCTGCGCTTGAGCCGCACGGGTGATGCCCGTGGTGCCGCCGGCACCGGCTACGTTCTCGACCACCACCTGCTGGCCGAGCGTCCGGCTCATGTGGTCGCCGACGATGCGGGCGATCACGTCGGTGGGGCCGCCGGCCGCGAAGGGCACGATCATGGTGATGGGGCGGGCCGGGTAATTGCCCTGCGCCTGCGCGCCGGTCGCCGCAAGCCCCAGGGCAGCGGCCAGGATCATCATCGTCTTCTTCATGTTTCCTCCCAAAGGTTTGCGGGCTTAGAATGGGGTTGACGGCCCCAAGGGCAAGAGACCGGCCCGATCGGCAATCCACAATTGGTTGAACGGGCCGCGAAAAGGCCGGCTCACGCCGGCCCTTCGTCACATGCCATCGAAAATGTGATCCCCAGCCGGGCCCGTCCTACTCGACGAAAACCTCGTCCCGGCTCTTGCGGATGGAGGGCAGGAGGGCGATCACCAGCAGGATCAGTGCGACCGCCAGAAGGCCTGCGCTCACCGGACGCTCGATGAAGGTCGTCATCTCGCCGCGGGAAATGATGAGCGCCCGGCGGAGGTTCTCCTCCATGAGACGGCCGAGCACGAAGCCGAGCAGAAGCGGTGCCGGTTCGAAGCCGAACTTGATCAGCATGTAGCCCACAAGCCCAAAGAAGCCGATGAACATCACATCAGTCGGCAGGGAGTTGATCGAGTAGATACCGATGCAGCAGAACATAAGGATGGCCGGGAACATGAGCCGGTAGGGCACCTTGAGGAGGCGCACCCACAGGCCGATGAGCGGCAGGTTGATGATGAGCAGCATCAGATTGCCGACCCACATGGAGGCGATCATGCCCCAGAACAGGTTCGGGTTCTTGGTCATCACCTGCGGACCCGGGATGATCCCGTGGATCGTCATGGCGCCGACCATGAGCGCCATGACGGCATTGGGCGGGATGCCGAGGGTGAGGAGCGGAATGAACGAGGTCTGGGCGCCGGCATTGTTGGCGCTCTCGGGCCCTGCCACGCCTTCGATGGCGCCGCGGCCGAAGCGGCGCGGGTCCTTGGCGAGCTTCTTTTCCACCGTATAGGAGGCAAAGGGGCCCAGCACCGCGCCATTGCCGGGCAGAATGCCAAGCGTCGCGCCGATGGCGGTGCCGCGAAGGATCGGCGCCACCGATTGCTTCAGCTCGTCCCAGTTGGGCAGGAGCCGGCCGATGGCCTGGCGGACCACGTCGCGGGTCTCCGTGTGGTCGAGATTGCGCAGGATCTCGGCGACGCCGAAGATGCCCATGGCAAGCACGGCAAAGTCGATGCCGTCGGCCAGGAACTGCAATCCGAAGGTCATGCGCTCCTGGCCGGTCTCGAGGTCCGTGCCGACGGTCGAGAGCAGGATCCCGAGTAGGATCATGGCGATGGCCTTGAGGATCGAGCCCCGCGCCAGCACGACCGCGAAGACGAGCCCCATCACCATGAGGGAGAAATATTCGGCCGGCCCGAAGATGAGGGCGAGGCGGGTCAGCGGCGCACCGAGTGCGGCGATCACCAGGGTGGCGACGGTGCCGGCAAAGAACGAGCCGATCGCCGCCATGCCGAGCGCCACGCCGGCCCGGCCCTGGCGGGCCATCTGGTGACCGTCGAGGGTGGTGACCACCGACGTGGCTTCGCCCGGAATGTTGACCAGGATCGCGGTCGTCGAACCCCCGTATTGGGCGCCGTAATAGATGCCGGCCAGCATGATGAGGGCACCGACGGGATCGAGCCCGAAGGTGATCGGGAGCAGCATGGCGATGGTCGCGATGGGTCCCACACCGGGGAGGACGCCGATCAGCGTGCCGACGAGGCACCCCAGGAACGCCAGCGCCAGGTTCTGGAACGTTAGGGCAACCCCGAAGCCGATGGAGAGATTGGAAACGAGATCGCCCATGAAATCCTCTAAACTCTCACTTCGACCGTCGGCTCGTGTATTTCGAGCCCTGCTAGATGCGTCCGGAATGGTCCGGGATGTCCACCGTGCGGGACGATGTCCGGGTGCGGGTGGCGAGGAACAGGAGCAGGGCCGCCCCGGCCATCACGGCAGCCGTCATGCGCAGAACTGCCTTCTGCGACCAGCCGGCGGGAAAGAGCTCGGCCAGCGCCTGCGGGAAGATCGGGATCGGCAGATTGAGAAGGTCGCCGAACAAGACCATGCAGAACGGCGTCAGGCTGAGCGCCAAGATCACGAGGTCTCGCAGGCGAAACTCGTTGGTCGCCATGCCGCCGATGATGATCGCCAGGGGTCCTGCCGCGATCAGGCCGAGCCCGGGCGTGGTGATCGGCCCGAGCGCAAAGGGGCGGATCGTGACGGCAAAGGCCAGGATGCCGAGGAGGACGAGAACCGGTCCGCGCAGGCCCCAGGCTTCGAGTTGGTCGCCCCGGACGGTAAAAGCAGACACGATAAGGGCGATCCCGCTGAGCCCCACGCCAACGGCCAGCCAGCGGGGCAGCATCGCAGGGCCCATGGAGCGCAGGGTTCCCTGCTCCAGATCCCGCGTCAGCCACAGGGCCAGAGCCGCCAAAGCCAGGAGGAGGAGACCCCCAAGAAGGCTTTGAGGCGAACGGATCGGCCCGCTCCGCTCGGTTGAGCGGGGTGCGTCGAGATTCATGGGCAGCCCTCCCACAGCCCGACATTCACGCTGCCGGGCTGGTCATTGGAACCGATTTGGCACGCCCCGCACCCTCCGATCAAGCCGCCACGCCCCCGGGCCCACGCCCAATTGGTGCCGGGCTGTTCGCGATGGATGGGGCGTCTGCTAGAGGTAGCCGCCTCAAGAGCCGGCCTGGAGCGTTCGATGACCAAGACCAATCGCGTGTACCGCGTCGCCGTCATTCCCGGGGACGGGATCGGCAAGGAGGTGATGCCCGAGGGCGTGCGGGTGCTGGAGGCCGCGGCCAAGCGCTTCGGCTTCGAGGTCCGGCAGGATTGGTTCGATTTCTCCTCCTATGATTACTACGTCAAGCACGGCCAGATGCTCCCCGACGACTGGCGCGAGCAGATCGGCTCCCACGATGCCCTCTTCTTCGGTGCGGTCGGCTGGCCCGCCAAGATCCCCGACCACGTGTCGCTCTGGGGCTCGCTCCTCCAGTTCCGGCGCGCCTTCGATCAATATGTGAATCTGCGCCCGGTGCGCCTCATGCCCGGCGTTCCCTGCCCGCTCGCCGGCCGCAAGCCGGGCGACATCGATTTCTGGGTCGTGCGCGAGAATACGGAGGGCGAGTACTCGTCCATCGGTGGGCGCATGTTCCCGGGGACGGAGCGGGAGTTCGTGGTTCAGGAAACGGTGATGACGCGGGTCGGCGTCGACCGAATCCTGAAATTCGCCTTCGACTTCGCCCAAAAGCGCCCCAAGCGGCACCTGACCTCGGCAACGAAGTCCAACGGCATCTCAATCACCATGCCCTATTGGGACGAGCGGGTCGCCGCCATGGCGGCCTCCTACCCCGAGGTGAAGGTGGACCAGTTCCACATCGACATCCTCACCGCGCATTTCGTGCTGCATCCGGACTGGTTCGACGTGGTGGTGGCCTCGAACCTGTTCGGCGACATCCTCTCGGACTTGGGTCCAGCCTGCACGGGCACGATCGGGATTGCGCCCTCGGGCAACATCAACCCCACCGGCGACTTCCCCTCCCTCTTCGAGCCGGTCCACGGCTCGGCTCCCGACATTGCCGGCCAGGGCGTCGCGAACCCGGTCGGGCAGATCTGGTCGGCCGCGATGATGCTGGAGCACTTCGGGGAAATGGAGGCGGCTCAGGCGATCGTCGGCGCCATCGAGACAGTGTTGGCGGAAGAGCGTCTGCGCACCCGAGATCTCGGCGGCAAGGCCGATACGACGGCCTGTGGCAAGGCCGTGGCGGACGTACTCGCCTGAGCAAGGGCAGCGTTAGCGCGCTGCCCGTCGCGGCCGGAATAAACAGGTCCTGTTTGTGGGATCCCTTGACGGAGGGCTGCTTTCCCCTCAGTTACGTCCGCACCAGGCCGGGCCCCTCTGGCGGTTCTCCTCAACGAGAGCTGCGATGTCGGACTGGGGATCACGGGAACCAATTCCGTCTCCAGTGGTCTTGATCCTTCGCGACGTGCTGCTGACCGGCAGGCGCCGCCGTGGTTCGTCCCGGCCCGGGCGCCCCGGCTCGTCAGCCCCGCTCCCGCGTCGCTCCCGACAGCCCCTGCGAGGCGCCGATGAATGAAATCTTTTCCGCCGACGTGCTGAGCGCCTTCCTCCAGGTCATCATGATCGACCTGGTTCTGGCCGGCGACAACGCCATCGTGATCGGCCTCGCCGCCGCCGGCCTGCCGAAGGCCCAGCGCAACAAGGCCATTCTCATCGGCATCATTGCGGCCACCGTGCTGCGCATCATCTTCGCGGCCCTCACAACCCAGCTCCTGCAGATCGTCGGCCTGCTTCTGGCCGGCGGCGTGCTGCTGCTGTGGGTGTGCTGGAAGATGTGGCGTGAGCTGCGCACCTCGCACGCCGACGAGCACGCCGCCGAAGAGGCCCTGGCGAATGCTGATACCAATGCGGACGGCACGATTGCCGGCGGCGCTCCCCGCAAGACCTTCGCACAGGCCGCCTGGCAGATCGTGATCGCCGACGTGTCCATGTCCCTCGACAATGTGTTGGCGGTCGCCGGCGCTGCGCGCGAGCATCCGTGGGTTCTCGTCTTCGGCCTTCTCCTGTCCATCGCCCTCATGGGCCTCGCGGCGACCTTCATCGCGCGCCTGCTGCAGAATCACCGCTGGATCGCCTATGTGGGCCTCGCGGTCATCCTCTACGTGGCCCTGGAGATGATCTACCGCGGCTTCAACGAGGTCTATCCGCTCGTCACGGGCTGACGCTCGGGCGGCGCCCGCTCGCATCCGAGCCATGCGCCGGCCGCGATTGACGCGGCCGGCTTCGCCGCGCACAGGCTTGGCGGCTTGAAACCCCGCCGCCCATGCAACCTTCATCGCGCTTCACCCTTGCCGGCTGCCTTCAGGGCGCTCGGATGACGGCCCCGCTTATCCCTGGGATCGTGATCTTCGCATCCGCGTTCGGCACGGCCGCACAGCAGAAGGGGCTCTCCCTCGAACAAGCGCTTGCCGTCAGCGCTTTCGTCTTCGCGGGCGCCTCGCAGATGGTGGCGCTCGAGGTTTGGCAAAGCGTGTGGTCCCCCACCACCGTGCTCGGCATTATGACGGTTACCGCCGTCATCAACAGCCGCATGGTGCTGGCGGGCGCTGCCATTCAACCCTGGTTGAGGGACGAGCCGCCGGGGCGCCTGGCGCTGAACCTGTTCTTCCTCACCGATGCCAATTGGCTCCTCGCCACCCGCTACAGCGAGAGCGGCGGGCGGGACGTGGGCGTGCTCTTCGGGGCCGGCGTCGCCCTTTGGATCGTGTGGGTTTTCGGCACCTTGCCGGGCTATCTCGGAGGCGCCCTCGTGACGGAGCCGAGGAGCCTCGGCCTCGATCTCGTCATGCCGGTGTTCTTCGTCACCATGCTGGTGCCCCTTTGGCGCGGCGCACGGTCGGCCCGGCCCTGGGTCGTCGCGGGCGGCGTCGCGCTGGTCGTGCACGCGCTGGTGCCAGGCTACGCGTTCATCATCGCGGGTGCGCTGAGCGGCGCCGTTGCGGGAGCCCTGCTCGAATGAACGCTTGGCTCTCCGGCCCCTGGGGGCCCACCATCGCGATCCTGGCCATGGCCGTAGCGACCTATCTCTGCCGAGCCGCAGGCGTCGTGCTGATGAGCCGCATTCCGATCACCCCTTGCGTGGAGCGCGGCCTGCGGGCGCTTCCGGGCTCCATCGTGGTCGCGACCGTTCTTCCGGTCGCCGTGCAGGGCGGCGCCACGACCTCGCTGGCGCTCGTCGCCGCGCTGGCCGTCATGACCCTTCTGCGGAACGAGCTCGCCGCCCTTGTCGGCGGCCTTGGTGTCGTGAGCCTTATGCGGGCTGTCGGGCTCTAAGCTCGTTGGGGCCTGCGAGGGCGGCGTTCTCGGCTCGAATGCGGATCGCAAGCACGATCGCGTTCAGGAGCGAGAACACCAGCGCGTAGGACGTTAACCCGAAGACGAGCGGCAGCACAGCGATCTCGGCTACGACCACCGCGTAATTGGGGTGCGAGAGCAGCCGGTAGGGTCCGCCGCTCACGAGGGGCGCACCCGGCAGGACGATGATCCGTGTCGTCCAGCGATCGCCCAACGTCAGCAGCACCCAGACGCGCAATCCTTGCAGGACGACGAACGCGGCCAGCCAGAACCACGACACCGGTGCATCGAACGCAAGCCACCAGAGCCCGAGCAGCCACGCGGCGTGCAGCAGCACAATGAGCGGGTAATGCCCGGGAGCCACCTCATAGGCTCCCCTTGCGAGGAGTCGTGCGGTGTTGCGGCGCGCCAGCACCAATTCGCCGAGGCGCTGCAGGGTCACGAAGACGAGAATTGCGACGGTCATCGGCTCCTCAATGCGCCTCCTGCAGGGTCTTCGGCACGCGCAGCGACACGAAGCTTGCCGTGAAACCGGGACCGAGCGCCGAGAGAACCGCGCGCCCCTCGAAGCCCGAACGCAGCACTCGGTCGAGGACGAAAAGCGCTGTGGGCGCCGACATGTTGCCATGATCGCGCAGCACCGCGCGTTCCACGTCGAGCGTGCCGTCCTGAAGGTCGAGGGCACCTTCAAGCGCCGCGACCACCCTGGTGCCGCCGGGATGGCAGACGAACCGGTCGATGGTCTCGCGCTTCAGGTCCGTCTTGTTGAGGAGCGCCGCGACGGCTTTACCGTATTCCGTGGTCACGAAGGGCGGGATCGCGCGGTCGAAGATCACGCCGAGCCCGACCGGGTCCACGGACCAGCCCATGATATCGAGTGTGTGGGGCCAAGTGTACTCGAAGCCACCCTCGACGATGGGGCCCGCACCGTCTCCGCCCGCCCGCAGCACGGCGCCGACCGCGCCGTCCCCGAACAGCGCCGTCGCAACGAGGTCCGCCTTCTCGGCACGGTCCGAGCGGAAAGCGAGGGTGCACAATTCGAGCGCAACGAAGAGCACCATGGAGCCGGGCTCCGCCCGCGCGAGCCGCGCCGCGAGGCTCAGGCCCGAGACCCCTCCCGCACAGCCGAGGCCAAAGACAGGAACGCGCTGTACGTCCGGGCGCAGGCCGAGATCCGCGAGCGCCCGTGCCTCGAGGCTCGGCGTCGCGATGCCAGTCGAGGATACCGTCACCACGGCATCGACGTCGGCGGCCTTCAGCCCTGCGGCTGCAAGGGCCGCCTGCGCGGCCTCGATGAAGAGGGTCGTGCCGGCATCGAGATAGGCTTCCGTCCGCTCGAGCCAGCCGCGGGGCGCCTCGTACCAATCCATCGGTCGAACTGCTTGGCGCTGCAGGATGCCGGTGGTGGCGAACACCTTCGCGAGGCGCTCGAAGTCCCCGAACTTCGGACCGAAGATCGTGCGGGCAAGGCGGGCAACGTCCGCCTGGTCAAGGGTGTAGGGCGCCCGCACCGGGGCAAGACCCAGGAGACGCACCTCGTCGGCTCCGTGCTCCAACCGCGACGCGAGCGCCGCCTCTGGGATGTATCGCATCGCTCGACCGTCCGATCCCCTCGTGATGATCGGGGCCAAAGCGGCGGGCGGGCCGATGTTCCTCAAGGGGGCCGCAGGATGGCCACGCCCTTTGTCGCAGGCTCAGGCCGGCAACCGCCCTTCGGCTATCAGCCGACGCAGCAACGCGGACCGTGTCGTCGCTGGGCGCCTAAGGCTCGTTCAGCTCTTCAGCTTCAGGCGTATGCGGTAGCTCAAGCCGTCGCGCACATCGCGGTAGGCATCGAGCTTCTGCTCGCGGGACCCTTGCGCAATGGTGGGGTCGGGGGTCGGCCAGTATTCGACCTCGGACGAGAGCGTGCGCGTGAGTTCGAGCGCCGCATGGTGGGCCTCGGGCGAGAGGGAGACGATGAGATCGAAGTTCAGCCCCTCCCATTCTTCGAGTTCGTCGAGGGTGCGGGGTTTGTGCTTCGTGGCGTCGATGCCGATCTCGTCGAGCACCGCGGTCATGAACGGATCCGTTTCGCCTTTGCGAACGCCCGCGGATTGAACGTAGGTGGATTTTCCGAAGTAATGGCGTGCAATCTGCTCCGCCATGGGCGAACGAACGGAATTCCAGGCACAGACGAACAGCACGGATTGAATCCGCTTCGGCTGCGCCCCCTCGCCCACGCGTCTACCCCTTCCCCGTCAGGATCGACGGAGCGTCAATCGGTTCAGAGCCGCTCACGGATGAGGCCTCTCTCATCCGAACCGACGAAGCGTGATTGGCGCAAGGCTCCTCGCGGATCGCTCTCCCGGTCCGAACCGACGAAGCGTAAGTCGGCCTAGTGGTCCCCACGGATCAGCCCTTCCAGTGCAGGGCGAAGATGAGCGTGAAAATACGGCGGGCCGTATCGAAATCGATTTCGACCTTGCCCTGAAGGCGCTCCTGCAACAGTTGTGCGGCCTCGTTGTGGAGACCGCGGCGACCCATGTCGATGGCCTCGATCTGCGCCGGCGAGGCGTTGCGGATGGCCTTGTAGTAGCTGTCGCACACCATCTCGTAATCGCGGATCACCCCCCGAAACGGCGAGAGCGAGAGATGGTGTGCGATGAGCGGTTGTCCCTCCGCCGTACGAATGTCGAGGCAGAGCTTCTTTTCGATGAGCGACAGATGCAGGGCATAGGGCCCGCCGTCGTGAGCCGGCAGCGCGAACGAGTTCGACTCGACGATGTCGTAGATGGCGATCGCCCGCTCGTGCTCCTGGTCGGGGTTGCCGCGGCCAATGGAGGCATCGTCCAGCGTGACCGCCACGAGTCGGCGCCGACCATCTCTCGGCTTTTCCCCACTCTCGCCCGACATCCTGCCCCCTCAGCGATTGAGCCGGATCGCCACCCCTCCGGCACCTCGTTCAGTGTGTCCTCTCGGATCGCCCGAGGCTCAAAGATTGAGCCGGATCGCCACCGACCGGGCGTGACCTTCCAGTCCTTCCGAACGGCCGAGCGCGATGGCGGCCGGGCCAAGCGCACGCAACGCGTCCGGATCGCACTTCAGGATCGAGGTCCGCTTCATGAAGTCAAGCACGCCGAGCCCCGAGGAGAACCGTGCCGAACGCGCCGTTGGAAGCACGTGGTTCGGCCCGCCGACGTAATCGCCGATGGCTTCCGGGGTATGGCTGCCGAGAAAGATCGCGCCCGCATTCCGGATGCGGGCGGCGAGCGCCTCGGGATCCTCGCACTCGATCTCCAGGTGCTCGGGAGCCAAACGATCGACGAGCGGGATCGCGTCGGCGAGGCGTTCAACCAGGATGACCGCGCCAAAATCCCGCCAACTCGCGGAGGCGATGTCCGTGCGCGGCAGAGTAGCGAGTTGGCGCTCTACGGCAGCCTCCACCGCGTCGGCGAGATCGCTGCTGTCGGTCACAAGGATTGCCTGGGCTGCGGTGTCATGCTCGGCCTGAGCCAGGAGATCGGCGGCAACCCAATCGGGATTGGCGTGGCCGTCGGCGAGGATCAGCACCTCGGACGGCCCAGCGATCATGTCGATGCCGACCTGGCCGAACACCCGTCGCTTCGCGGCGGCCACATAGGCGTTGCCGGGCCCGACGATCTTCGCCACGGGGGCAATGGTGGCGGTGCCATAGGCCAGGGCCGCGACCGCCTGGGCGCCGCCGACGCGATAGACCTCGTCAACTCCCGCGAGCCGCGCGGCGGCCAGCACCAGCGGGTTCGTCTCGCCTCGGGGCGTCGGCACCACCATGACGACCCGCGGGACGCCCGCCACCTTGGCGGGCACCGCATTCATGAGCACCGAGGACGGATAGCTCGCCGTACCGCCGGGAACGTAGAGCCCAACCGACTCCAGCGCGGTCCAGCGCCAGCCCAGCGTCACGCCGAGCGCATCCGTGGTGGTGACGTCCTCCGGCCGCTGCGCCCGGTGATAGACCTCGATGCGTTCGCGGGCGAGGCGCAGGGCGTCGAGCGCCTCGCTCGTGCAGGCAGCTTCAGCGGCGTCGATTTCCGTATCGCTCACCCGCAGGGTCGCGGGGGTGAGATCGAGCCCATCGAAACGGGCGGTATATTCCATGAGGCCCGCATCGCCGCGCGCGACCACCGCGTCGATGATGGCGCGGACCGCTTGGTCCACGTCCTCGGAGATCTCGCGCTTCATCGACAGGAGCGCGTTGAAGGCTCCCGCGAAGCCGAGCTCGCGGGCGTCGAGGCGTTGCGCCATCAGCGATGCCCTACAGATGCGATAGAGCCGGACATCAGCGCGTCGCTTCGATGTCGTGCACCGGGCGGCCCTCCGCCTCCCAGACGGGACCCAGATCCTTCATCTGGGTTTCGATGCATTCGAGCTCGAGCTGGATCGCGGCACCCTCGGAGAAAACGAGGGTGGCGGTGCCGGAGGGGCTGTCGGTTTCCTCGAAGGTGATCGCCAGAAGGTTCAGCACCGCATCGGCGTTGCCGCGGTCGATCCCGCGCGTGCGGGCGGCGAGAACGCGCTCGAAATGCAGGCCCGTGAGCCGGCGACGGGGCGGCTCGTCGGGTGTCGCCTCCCAATCGAAGCGGCGGGCCACGAGGGCAAAGCGGCGCTCGCCCGGGAGGAAGGCGAGATCGCCCACGCGCACGATCGCGTCCTGAAGATGGGCCGAGACGATGGCGAGGTCGTCCGGATCGAGCGCAACAAGCTTCAGGGGATCCATGGGGCTCTGCCGTTGGGAAATGGGTTGAGGGCTAGGTAGAGACCCCCGCCCTCAACCGCAACCTTTCGGCCGAGCCTTCCACGCTGAAGAGCCTCCCGGCCCTGACCGAGCGGTCTCCCGACACGACGGCTCGGCCGGGCCGAGGCGCTCAGCTCCGGATGCGCTCAATATCCGCGCCGCAGCGGTTGAGCTTCGCCTCCAGCGCCTCGAAGCCGCGGTCGAGGTGATAGACCCGGTTGATGGTGGTCTCGCCGTCGGCCACGAGGCCGGCAATCACGAGCGACACGGAGGCGCGCAGGTCCGTGGCCATCACGGGGGCCCCGCGCAGGCGTTCGACGCCTTCCACGATCGCCGCGTCGCCGTCGAGGCGGATCTTCGCCCCGAGACGCGCCAACTCCTGAACGTGCATGAAGCGGTTCTCGAAGATGGTTTCGCGGATGCGGGACGTTCCCTTGGCCTTGGTCATGAGGGCCATGAACTGGGCCTGCAGGTCGGTCGGGAAGCCCGGGAAGGGATCGGTCGTGACGTCCACCGGCTGAATGCCACTGCCATTGCGGCGGATCCGGATGCCCGAATTGGTCGCCGAGATGTCGGTGCCGGTCTGCTGCAGCACGTCGAGGGCGAACTGCAGGAGGTCGGGCCTGGTGTTCTCCAGCACGAGGTCGCCGCCGGTCATCGCGACGGCCATGGCATAGGTGCCGGTCTCGATGCGGTCAGGCAGCACCTCGTGGGTGGCGCCGTGGAGGCGCGACACGCCTTCGATCACGATCTCGGAGTTGCCGGCGCCCTGGATCTTCGCACCCATCTTGATGAGGCAGTTGGCGAGATCCACGACCTCGGGCTCGCGGGCGGCGTTGCGGATCACCGTGGTGCCGTTGGCAAGCGTGGCCGCCATGAGCGCCACATGGGTTCCGCCCACCGTCACCTTCGGGAAGTTGATCTCGGCGCCCGTGAGGCCCTTCGGGGCCTTGGCGATCACGTAACCGCCGTCAATCTCGATTACCGCCCCCAGGCGCTCCAGCGCCATGATGAGAAGGTCCACGGGACGCGTGCCGATCGCGCAACCGCCCGGCATGGAGACCCGGGCCTCGCCGAGGCGCGCCACCATGGGAGCGACCACCCAGAAGCTCGCCCGCATGGTGGAGACGAGCTCGTATGGCGCCGTAGTGTCGATGATCGTGCGGGCCGAGAGGCGGATCGTCTGGCCGGTCTCCGTGGTCTGGCCCGGGCGCTTGCCCGCGATCAGGTGGTCCACGCCGAAATTGCTCAGGATGCGGAGCAGGGCGGAAATGTCGGCGAGCCGCGGCACGTTGACGAGTTCGAGAGTCTCGTCCGTCAGCAGGCTTGCGATCATGAGCGGCAGGGCCGCGTTCTTGGCGCCGGAGATCGGAATGGTGCCGTTGAGGGGCGCGCCGCCCCGAATACGAATGCGATCCATGGATGGTCCTCTCGCCGCTGTCGCGGCCGGGCAGGCTCGGTGCCTGCGGAAATTCCTCAAGCGATGCTGCGGATCGGGCCGGATGGCCCTGCTGTCCGCAACGTCATAGCAGGTGGCGGGAGGCCGCGGCACCCCCGTCGAGGGCTGCGGCCGGGAGGCTACCCATCACGACGCGTGATGGGAGCCTCCGGTTCCTTTTCCTTCGAGCCTTCCGCGCCCTGTGTGGCGTCGCGGCCACGGGCCTGAGCCTTGCGCCGCTTCAGGTTTTCGCGAAGCGCGACCTTGAGCCGGTCCGATTTGGCTTGCGAGGAGGCGTCCGCCATGATTTCACGCGATCTGATTGCAGGAGACCTCACGGCAACACGGTTCGCAGACTCGCGACCCTTCGTCACCGCGACGGCACCTCGCCTTCGTTCCCGGCCCTCAGCCGGGTATCGAGAGGCAGTGGCTTGATGCGGATCAAGGTAGGCGAATCCCCAGCGTGAGAGAAGGGCGGGTCTTGAGTTCCGGGAGGAGCCCCAAGCACCTCGATGAGCGCGGCATCCTCCTGAAACACCAGCACCGTAAGACCCCCCGTATCGGTGAGATCATGGACTATCAGGCATTCTTCACATCGGCCCTCGATCGCTTGAAGGCGGAGCGGCGTTACCGGGTCTTCGCCGATCTGGAGCGCATCGCCGGCCGCTTTCCCGTGGCGCGCTGGCATTCGCCCGAAGGCGTGCGCGACGTGACGGTGTGGTGCTCCAACGACTATCTCGGCATGGGCCAGCACCCCGATGTGATCCGCGCCATGACGGAAACCGCCGAGCGCATGGGGACGGGCGCCGGCGGCACCCGCAACATTTCGGGTACGAGCCACCCCATCGTCGAGCTCGAGGCGGAGCTCGCCGATCTGCACGGCAAGGAAGCCGCGCTCGTCTTCACCTCAGGTTATGTTTCGAACCAGACCGGCATCGCGACCATTGCCAAGCTCATCCCGGGCTGCCTCGTCCTCTCCGATGCGCTGAACCACAATTCCATGATCGAGGGCGTGCGCCACTCAGGCTGCGAGCGCCAGATCTTCCGCCACAACGATCTGGCCCATCTCGAAGAGCTGCTGCGCGCCGCCGGCAACCGGCCGAAGCTCGTCGTGTTCGAGAGCGTCTATTCCATGGACGGGGACGTGGCGCCGATCGGCAAGATCTGCGACCTTGCCGAAAGGTATGGCGCCATGACCTATCTCGACGAGGTCCATGCGGTGGGGATGTACGGGCCGCGTGGCGCCGGCATCGCCGAGCGCGATGCCGTGCTCGACCGCATCGATGTGGTCGAAGGAACCCTCGCCAAGGCCTTCGGCGTGCTGGGCGGCTACATCGCGGCCTCGGCGGCCGTGATGGACGCGGTCCGCAGCCATGCGCCCGGCTTCATCTTCACCACCGCCTTGCCCCCGGCGATCGCTGCGGCGGCCGCAGCCTCGGTACGGCATCTGAAAGGGTCTGGCGCCGAGCGCGCCGGCCAGCAGCGCCAGGTGGCGCGCACGAAGGTGGCGCTCGCGGCCGCAGGCCTGCCTCTGCTCGACACGCCGACCCACATCGTCCCCGTGATGGTCGGCGATGCGGAGGCCTGCAAGGCCGCGACCGACCGCCTGCTCGAGCGGCACAGCATATACATCCAGCCGATCAATTACCCCACGGTGCCCCGCGGCACCGAGCGGCTGCGCATCACCCCCTCACCCCTCCATACGGACGCGCACATCGCCGCCCTGACTGACGCGCTCGTAGAGGTTTGGACCGCGCTGCATCTGCCGATCGGGAAGGCCACCATCGCGGCTTGAGACCGGGGGCCGGAGCATTCCGGCCTTCCGCCTTGCATTGCCCGCCGCCCTGTGGCACACACCCGCCCGCATCAGGCCCGACCCGGACGCCAAGCGCCCCAGGCCTCGAATCAAGCTGCCGTAGCTCGGTGATGGAGCGCTCCCTCGATGAGGGAGGTGACTCCCTGTTCTGCCGAGTTATTGATGGTTTGAACGCATGTTGCACGAGGCTGTCGGGTGGGGTAACCGTCCCGGTCACGGAATGCTGCGGTAGCTCAGTGGTAGAGCACTCCATTGGTAATGGAGAGGTCGAGAGTTCAATCCTCTCTCGCAGCACCATTCGCTTCTCATCCTACAGTCTCCGGAAGCGCGAAACGCCGCAGGCTCGGCCCAGCGTTGCGTCGTCGGCCTGTGTTTTTCCTTGTCCCTTCAGCTTTGACCAGTTCGCGCAAACGGCAAAGCTTAGGCCAAGTAATCCCTTAGGTCTTTTCCCTAATTGACACCCCTCTTGCGGTTGATACTCCTGATATCAATCAAAGAACGATGGGGGCATCGTCATGGTCAAGCTCAAGCCGCTTTCGCGGCTGTTATTGTGCGGCGCGGCTGCTGCCGTGACGATCGGGATTGCGGGGCCCGTGCTGGCGGGCACGACCAATGCGAAGCCACCGCGGCTGAAAGCGACGAGCGCAGAAGCGCCGTCGACGGCGCCGAAGTTCACGGATTTTGCCAAGCTCGAAGCCTTGCGCAGCGTCGTGGTCGCCTTCATCGGCGAGCGCGAATGCGACGATCTTTCCGTCGATTACTCCCGGCTCGACCGCCGCCTGCGCCAGGCGGGCCTCAAGCCCGAGGACGTGGGCCCGCGTAGCGCCTATGGTGAGCAACTCGACTTGCTGCGCCGGGAGGTGCTCGACACCTTTCTGGACAACCGGCGTCGCGCCTGCGAGCAGGCCTGGGATGCGGTGGGCAAGAACGAGGCCGCCGAACAAGCACCCAGCGCGGCGCGCCTGAGCCAGCGGCCCGGTCGCGCCGCCGGTTCCGCCCGTTTCCCGCGCTGATCGGAGGCTGCCATGAACGCCCGCCTCCTTGCTGCGCTTATCGCAGCCCTGATCACCGGACCGGCGCTCGCCGTCGATGCGCCCTTCCCTGCTCTCGTGGCGGCGGCCACTGTGAAGGAGGCCGAGCCCCGTCCTGCTCGGATCGTCCCGGATTCGCGGGGCGAGATGCAACTCTCCTTCGCCCCTGTCGTGGAGCGGACCACGCCCGCGGTCGTGACGATCTGGGGCGCCTCGGACTCGACCAAGGTACACAGCCCCTACATCGAGCAGTTCTCCCGCCGCTACTTCGCCGGCACGTCGCCAGATGCCAACCGCGTCCTGCGTTCGCTCGCCTCCGGTGTGATTGTCGATCCAGCCGGACTCGTGGTCACCAACCACCATGTGATCGAGGGGCAGGCCGCCCTCAAGGTGGCGCTTGCCGACGGGCGGGAGTTCGAAGCCGAGGTCGCCCTGCGGGACCCCCGCACCGACCTCTCGGTCCTGAAGCTCAGGGGCGCCCGCGATCTGCCGGCCCTGAAACTCGGGGACTCGGAAGCGCTGCGCATCGGGGATCTGGTGCTCGCCATCGGCAACCCCTTCGGCGTCGGCCAGACCGTTACCGAGGGGATCGTCTCGGCCCTGGCGCGCACGGAAGTCGAGGTCACCGACTACCAATTCTTCATTCAAACCGACGCCGCCATCAATCCCGGCAATTCCGGTGGCGCCCTCGTGGACATGCAGGGGCGGCTCATCGGCATCAACACGGTGATCCTCTCCCCTACCGGCGGCAGCCATGGCATCGGCTTCGCGGTGCCCTCCAACATGGTGCGTCTCGTGGCCGAGGCCGCTCGCGCGGGCCACCGCAGCGTCGCGCGTCCTTGGGTCGGCGCCAGGCTTCAGGCCGCACGCCCCGAAAACGCCGGCCATGCAGGCCTGGAGCGGCTCACCGGCGCGGTGGTTGCAGGCCTGTTCCCGAGCGGCCCCGCCGACCGGGCGGGCCTGCGCTCGGGCGATGTGATCGTGGCGGTGGACAGCACCGAGGTGTCGGGGCCGGAAGCCTTCTCCTACCGGTTGTCGCAGAAAGGAGTGGTGGGCAAAGCGGCCGTTATCGTGGTCCGCTATGGCGTGCGCCACGTCCTCGACGTTCCCCTCGAGACCCCGCCGGAAACGCGCCCGCGCGAGCCCGTTCGCCTCGACGGCCGCTCGCCGCTAGCAGGAGCGACGGCCGTCAACCTCTCGCCGGCCGTCGCGGACGAACTGTCGTTGCCGATCTCCGCTTACGGCGTCGTCCTCTCGGCGGTGGACGCGAAGAGCACCGCCAGCCGCAACGATTTCGTGGCCGGCGATGTCATCGTCGCCGTGGGTGGGCAGCGGGTGGAGACCTCGCGGGATTTGGAGCGTCTGCTGCGCCTCGGCGGCTCGCAGGTGCTGACCGTGAACCGCAAGGGGCGGTTATCCACCCGCCTCCTCGGCAACCCTGCGGGCCAAGACCGGCGCGACCTCATGGCAAGCCGCCCGGGCCGCTAGGGCATTCTCACGCGCCCCGGCGAAATCCTCTTGCAACAATCGAGAGGCAACGCTTTCCTGAACGCCTGACGAGCTCACTGCTCCGTCGGGATCGCGCGAGGGGCCGCACGACTCCGGTACTACCGCGCGAGAACCCTAGGGGAGATTGCGATGCGGACGATTGCGCTGCTTGCTTTGACGGCCACCATGGCCGCCGCACCACTGTCGGGTGCCGAGGCTTGGCATCGGGGTTATCGCCATGGATACGACCCTGGCGCAGCCGCCGCGGCTGGCGTCCTGGGGCTCGCCGCAGGCGCCATCATCGGTGGCGCGATTGCGAGCCAGGCTCAGACCCTGCCGCCTCCGCCCCCCGCCACTGTCGATCCGCAACTCGCCGCCTATTGCGCGCGGCGTTACCGCTCCTTCGACGCGGTCACCGGTACCTACCTTGCCCGTACGGGTGAGCGGATCGTCTGCACCTACTGAAGCCTGATACGCGCGCCAAACGAGCGGTCCCGCGCCTCAAGCGCGGGCGCTCCCATCTGCGTTTAGGGGATGGGCCGAACCCCTGGTACGCGGATCAGTGGAGAACGGGCCGGACCCTGCGCCGCACCGCCATGAGGTGCCCTTCGATGGCGCGCATGCGCGTCATAAGGCGGTCGATTTCCACCAGAAGCTTCTGCTCGTCCCTGACGGCCTGATCGGTATCGACAGGATCCTTGCTGAAGCGCTGCCGATGCCCCGCATCGGTAATGCGGTGGTTCAGCGCCTGGTATTCGTCGTAGAGCCGGCGCAGCTCGCGGATGAGATCGGCCTCCTCCGACATGGCGTCAGCCCTCCCCGCAATCCGGCAAGGGTTGGCGCTCGCGAACCAAGCGGCAGAAGCCCGCCGGGGCGGCGCGGCTCACAAGGGGACGGTCTCCAGGGGGGCGCGGTCGAAGCAGCACGGCGGTCCTCACGGGGAGAACCGCGAGTCTCCCACCCTGTTCCGCTTGGCGCAAGCTTCCACGCTGCCGCGCCGGCAACAACACAGGTTCGCAACAGCCCAACGGGAGCTAGAAGCCGGCATTCAAACCAGGAGATCGTTGCTCCAGCCCGTGAACCCGGACAGCACCACGCTCGCCTGCCCGATCTTGAGCACCGTATCGGCCACTCCGTCCCCGGTTGTGTCGGTGCCGGCCGACAGGATCCGCACGCTGGTGACCGGATCGACGTCGATCCGGTCGTTGAGCGTGAAATCCGTGATCAGGTCGCTCCCCGAAACCTCGCCGTTGCTGGAGCGGTAGGCAAAGGTGTCCCGACCCGTGCCGCCGGTCATCCGATCGTTGCCACGGCCTCCGACGAGGAGATCGTCCCCGGACCCACCATCGAGGCGGTCGTCGCCGCTTTCGCCATAGAGCCAGTCGATTCCATCGTCGCCGAACAACGCATCGTTGCCGTTGGCTCCGTAGAGGATGTCCGCACCGCCAAGTCCGTAGACGGTATCCTCGCCGTTGCCTGCATAGACAACGTCCTCGCCTGACGTCGTGCCGTTCGGATAGGATTCGTTGTTCAGGTCTGGGCGGCTGGTGCCGTTGACCGTGCGGCCATCGGCAACGCCCTTGATCGTGACGGAAACGGAGGCGGTGGAGCGGACGCCGGCTGCATCCTGCATCGTATAGGTGAAGGTGTCGGTGGCCGTCTCGTTCACCTTCAACAGATCGAAAGCGTCGGCGTCTGCGACGTAGCGCAGGCTTTGCGTTGCGGCGTCGAAAACCATGCTGCCGCGGGTGAGGCTCGTATCCACGGACACGATCGACTTCGTGTCGCCGGTATCGGGATCGATGTCGTTCGACAGAAGAGCAGCCCCAAGGTTCTCGATCGTAGCGCCCTCATCCAGGGTTAGCGTGTCGGCCTTGGCGACCGGACCGTCGTTTTGCCCGGTTATCGTCACGCTAGCGGTTGCAGTGGAAGTCGCGCCGCTCGCATCCGTTACAGTGTAGGTGAAGGTGTCTGTCGCCGAGGCATCCGCCTTCAAACTTTCAAAGGCGCCGTTGGCGCTGTAACTGAACGTGCCATCGCCGTTGTTGGTCACGAGACCCTTGGTTCCAGCGGTATCGACGGCCAATGTGTGCGCGTCGCCCTGATCAGGATCGGCGAACTGCGCCACGAGAACGACCGCCGGGCCATCCTCATTCGCATTCGCCGAGATTCCGGTCGCAGCCGGGCGGTCGTTCTGGCCCGTGATCGTCACCGTGACAGTCGCGGTCGATTGTGCGCCGGCGCCATCCTGCATCGTATAGGTGAACGTGTCGGTCGCGACCGTGCCCGCCTTGAGGCTGTCGAACCCGCTTGCGGCGTAACGCAAGCTCTGCGTCGCGGCGTCGAAGATCACGGAGCCGTTCGTCGCGCTCGTGCCTACCGCAACGATGGTCTTCGAATCGCCTGGATCGGCATCCGTGTCGTTTGAGAGAAGTGTCGTCCAGAGATTGGACGACGTAACGTTTTCGTCCAGGGAGACGGCATCGCCGATGGCTGTTGGAGGGGTATTCGGGGGCCTTTCCGCGAACACCATCCGGAAGGCGAGATCGCCGAACGTCTCGCCCGTCTGGTCCGTGAACCACCGACCTGCAAAGTCCCTGGCCGTCGTACCGCGACTGTCATGACTGAAGACGAAATACCCCTCGGCATAGGCATTATCGCCGCCGCCGCTCGCCTGAACCGCACCGAGATCGTTGCGGATCGAACCGGCATTGGAATTGATCAGGAGGACGTAGTTACCGTTGGGGTCCAGTGAAACGCCGCCTGTGCCGACCTTGATCGTTTCAAAGCCCTCGACAGTGTCTCTGTAGGTCACCAGTGGGCTTTGCCAGACGATCTGCGTGGGGTTGAAGCGTCCGCCCGCATTGATCGTGTATTTCGCAATGATGAGGCTGAAATCAGCCTGTGTGCCGGTACCCGACCGAAGATTGTAGCCAAACTCGATGCTGCTGAGATTGGAACCGGCGGCTACGAAGGTTTGGCCATATTAGCCTGGGACGCCCGCAAATCCGGGGCTCACAGACCCGGTTTGGTCAAGGTAATCGAGCGTAGCCATGCGCGCCCCCTGGGATTAGCTTCTCACTTATGAAGCTTCACCCTTAGGGCAAATGGCCTAATCCTGTCGAGGGACCCTCGATCAGGAATGCGAGAGCGGTTCAGCAAGCCGCTCCCGCCAGATCGGCCCGTCGATCAGCGAGCCGGTGCCGCCTGCTGCAGAGCCTCGATCTTGAGGCCTGCCAGCGCGATGAGCCCGGCCGGCAGCGGCACGCCGGCACGGCGGGCCTGCTGGGCGGCGTCGCGGCAGCCCGCGATGTTGTTCTCCCGCGCAAGCGCCTCGGCCTGCTCAAGCGAAATCGCCGGCTTCGGTGCGGTCTGCGGCGTGGGTGCTTGCGGGATGGGCGCGCTCACGCCGGAAGCAGCCTGAGGACCGACGGCCGCTTGGACAGTTGGTGACGGCTGGGCTCCTGCCCGTGGCGCCTCGACCGCCGGAGCGGACGATCCCTGCGGGATGGCGCCCCCCTGCGCCTGAGGTCCGGGCGGCGGCGGGGGAGCGGCCGCTTGCTGGCCGGGCGCGGGTGTCGCGGCGCTGACCTGCGGCGAGACAGGAGCAGCAGGCGTTGCACCGGCGGCTTGGGCTGGCGGAGCGGCTGCTCCTGCGGCCGGGGGCGCACCAGGCGCGGGTGCGGCGGCAGCAGCCGGTGCGGGAGGGGCCCCAGGGGCCGGTGCCGCAGGCGGGGTCGGCGGCGGGCGAAGGAAGGCGACGAGTTCGGCGCAGATATTGGCAGGCCCGCGCTGAGGGGGAGCTGCTGCGGCCTGAGCGGGAGCCGCGGGAGCAGCCGGAGCGGCAGCTGCTGCGGGCGGAGGCGCTGAAGGAGCGACCGGGGCGGCAGCAGCGGCTGGGGGAGCCGCGGGGGGAGTTGCTGGGGCAGCCGTAGCGGCCGGCGGCGCTGCGGGTGCGACCGCAGGGGCCGGGGCAGCAGCCGCAGGAGCGGGTGTCGCTGGCGGGGCGGCAGCGGCGGCCGGGGGCGCAGCTGGCGCGGGGGCCTGTGCCGGTTCCGCCGTTGTTGCTGGAGGGGTTGCAGGCGCGGCTGGAGCGGCCGTTACAGCAGGAGCGGGTGCGACCGGCGCAGGAGCCGCGGTGGTCGCTGCCGGTGCAGCGGGAGCTGGAGCGGGCGTCGCGGCGGTCGCCGGGTTTGCGGCGCTAGCGGGCGCGGTCTGCGCCGGCTCGCTCGCCAAAGGTGGGATGTTGGGCAGTTCCGGAACGTCGGGAGGCGGCAGGTTCGGATCGGTCGAAGCGGCCGACGCCGCGGGCGCAGAGGCATCGGAGGCGGCCTGCGCGAACGCTCCAGTCGACATGCTCGTGAGGGCAAGAAGGCTCAAGCCTCCCACCAACGCGACAACCTTGCTCCTCATCACCTTTGATCCTCCCTTGCGCCCAGGGACGCTTTGCTTGTCCGCCGCGCGCATGCGCGCGGACTCTTGGGGGATGAAGCTGGTCCAGTCGCAATGGTTCCGCAAGGCCCTCGGGCGACGAAATCCCCGCCCGAAGGCGCGCGGGGAACTCGCCCTCGTGTCAGAGGCGCGGCTGAGGAAGGTCGGCCCGCATGTCCGCCGGTGTCTCGAAATCGCGTCGCGCCACGCCCCGCATGGCGTGCGGGGGCTTGGGCAAACCGCTGCGATCGCTGTAATCGCGCAGCGGCGGCAGGGGTGTCGTGCTCTCGCTGGAGAGGGCCTTGGCGCAATAGATGTCGAGGGCCGTGACGCCGGCCACGGCCGCCATGGCGATCCCGACATTGGCCTCCTTGTTGTTGCGCTTTTCCACCGCCGTCGCGAGGGTCGCGAGATCGAGGGCATCGCCCGCCACGCGACCCCAGATCCAGGGTGTGGGGTCCTTGGAGGCCAGGATGCCCACGCCCGTCGCGATCTCGCGCAGGCCATAGGCCTGGATGAGCCGCTCCTGACTGCGCATCCCGAGCCAGCGCGCGAGCGCGCCGGGGGCAGCGACCTCCATGATGCCGAGGCCGATGGAGAAGATGCCGAGGCCCCGGGCCAGGGCATCGGTTGCGGAATCGGGTTGTCCCCGACGGCGTCCGGTTTCGTAGCGCATGGCTTAAACCTCCGGCTTTGGCATCAAGGCTTCAGTACAACCTTGATGCATGCATTGTGCCCCTCGCCGCCTCCGCGTCACGCCGAGGCAGGCGCGACGCTTCAGGGCTTCAGCAGGACCTTGATGCAGCTGTCCTGCTTCTCGCGGAACACCTCGTACATCTCCGGCCCCTCTTCGAGGGACTTGGTGTGGGTGATCACGAACGACGGGTCGATCTGGCCCTGATCGATGCGGCGCACGAGATCGTCGGCCCAGCGGTTCACGTGCGTCTGCCCCATGCGGAAGGTGAGGCCCTTGTTCATAGCCGCGCCGAAGGGGATCTTGTCGAGCAGTCCGCCATAGACGCCCGGAATCGAGATCACGCCGGCGGGGCGGCAGACATAGATCATCTCGCGCAGCACATGCGGACGGTCCGTCTCCATCATCATGGCCTGCTTGGCGCGGTCGTACATGGCGTCGATGGTGCTCGTGACGTGAGCCTCCAAGCCCACGCAATCGATGCACTTCTCGGGGCCCTTGCCGCCCGTGAGATCGTTCAGGCGCTCGACCACGCTCTCCTCATCGAAGTTGATCGTGATGGCGCCGCCCGCCTTCGCCATGGCGAGACGCTCGGGCACCCGGTCGATGGCGACCACCTGCTTGGCGCCGAGCAGGATCGCCGAGCGGATCGCGAACTGGCCTACCGGTCCGCAGCCCCAGATCGCCACCGTGTCGGTCGGCTGGATGTCGCATTGCACCGCGCCCTGCCAGCCGGTCGGGAAGATGTCGCCGAGGAAGAGCGCCTGCTCGTCCGTCATGGTGGAGGGGATCTTGATGTGCGTGGCGTCAGCATAAGGCACGCGCACATATTCGGCCTGCCCGCCCGGGTAGCCCCCAGTGAGGTGGGTGTAGCCGAAGAGACCTGCCGTGGTGTGGCCGAAGGCGGTCGCGGCCAGCTGCTTGTTGCGGTTGGTGGTCTCGCAAACCGAGAAATTGCCGCGCTTGCACTGGTCGCACTGGCCGCAGACGATCGTAAACGGCACCACGATGCGCTCGCCCACCTTGAGCTTGTGCTTGGCGCCGGGGCCGACCTCCATGACCTCGCCCATGAACTCATGGCCGACGATGTCGCCCTTCTGCATGCCGGGCATGAAGTGGCCGTAAAGGTGCAGGTCCGAGCCGCAGATCGCGCAGCTCGTCACCCGAATGATGGCGTCGCGGGCATCCTCGATCTTCGGATCCGGGACCTCTTCGCAGCGGATATCGGCCTTGCCGTGCCAGCGGAGCGCTTTCATGCGGTTTCTCCCTTCATGCCCGTTGCGATGCGGGGACAGGCGGACTCGTCGGCAGAGCGTCACTCGGCCGGGTCCCGGGGGGACTACTCTTTGAGGCGGGTTTTGTTTCATCGACGATGTGCGCTCCCATTCCCGAGACGATGGGCCGGTCGGCGCGCCGGCCCATGGACCTCCCCACCCGCCCGATGTACCTCCCGTTTCTGTGAGACTACTCCCCGCCCTCCCCTCGGCCGGCCATGCCCGCGGCGTTTTCCTGCTCGCGCTCTCGGGCCTTATCTTCACCTTCGAGGTTGCCCTGGTGCGGTATGTCGGGGCCCGCGCCACCCCCGAGCAGGTGGTGTTCGCCCGGGCCTTCGCGCAATTCGTGCTGATCCTGGCCTGGTTCGTCTGGACGGGGCGCTGGAGCGCGCTCAGGACCGACCGGCTCGATCTCCATCTCGCACGGGGCGCGGCCAGCATCGCGTCCTGGTGGTTCTACTATAAGAGCTTTCTGTCCCTCGACCTGGCGCTCGCCACCACGTTGACCTTCACGACGCAGCTCTTCGTCGTCGCCTTCGCGGGTCCGGTGCTGGGCGAGCGGGTAGGTTTGCGCCGGGCGGGCCTCGCCGCCTTCGGCTTCTTGGGCGTGATCGTGGTGACGCGGATCGGATCGGTGCAGTTCGACCCGATGGTGCTCTACGGCCTGTTCAGCGCCGTGATCGGTGCAGCCATCATCTTTCTCTCCCGCGCGCTGACCCGCACGGAAACGACGCCCGCGATCCTGTTCTACATCGGTGTGATGACCTCGCTCGCGGCCGGCGTCGCGCTCCTTGCCCGACCGGCACCCATCGCGGCCCTCGACCTGGCGCTGATCTCCCTCGCAGGGGCGTTCGGCGCCATCGGGATGGCGGTGATGATCGAGGCCTATCGCGTCGGGGAGGTCTCGGCGCTGGCACCCGTGCCCTACCTCAGGCTCGTCTTCGCCCTCGTGATTGGCCTCCTGGCCTTCGGCGAGGTTCCGAGCTGGACCACGCTCGTCGGCGCCGGGATCATCGTCGTGGCGGCGCTGAGCGCGAGCCGCAGCGGTTGAGCCCTACGATGCTTCGGCGGCCGGCTGCGCCTTGGCGACCCAGGTCGAGCTCTGGCTGTAGCCGTAGCTCGGAGCGGCTGGCGCGGGAGCGCTGCTCGGCGCGGGCGCTGCGGGCGGAGCCTCCGGTTCCTTCGGGGGATCGCCGGCCGGCCGCGCGAACTGCGGAAACGCGGCGATCTTGCTCTCCTGGATCGAGCCAAGCTGCACCACCCGATCCGTCATGGCGAGCGTCGAGGCCCGATGGGCGACGATCACGCGGGTGATCGAGAGCCGCTTGATCGCAATGTTGATGGCCGTCTCGTTTCTCTCGTCCAGATGGCTCGTGGCCTCATCGAGGAAGAGGATCGAGGGGCGTCGGTAGAGGGCGCGCGCCAACACGACCCGCTGCATCTGCCCGCCCGAAAGGGTGCTCCCCATGTCGCCGACCAGGGTGTCGTAGCCTATGGGCATTTGGGCGATCTCGTAGTGGATTTGGGCCATCATCGCGCATTGTTGGATCCAGGCCGGATCCGGTGTCGGGTCGAAGGCCGAGATGTTGTCCGCGATGGAGCCGGCGAAGAGGCGATCGTCCTGCAGCACGCAGGCGACGCGGGAGCGGTAGGCGTCGAGCCCGAGCGATGGGACCGGGGTCCCGTCGATCACGACCCGCCCTTCGGTGGGCACCGCGAGCCCGGAGAGGATCTTGAGCAGCGTCGTTTTTCCCGACCCAAAGGGGCCGGCGATGCCGACGCATTCGCCCGGCTCGATCGCCAGGTTCACGTTCGCGAGCACATCGGGCTCGTTGTCCGCATAGCGGTAATGAACGTTCTCGACCACGATCCGGGCCGGGTTCCGCTCCTGCCCCTGGGCCGCGATATGCGCGACCCCGCCGTCCCGGGCGGGCTCCTCGGGTTCGGCGAGGGCGATATCGGCCACACGCTCGGAATGCAGGGAGAGGATGCGGAACTGCAGCATCGTGTTGACGAGGCTGTTGATCCGGGAGGTGAACTGGTCGTTGTAGGCCAGGAACGCGAGCAGCATGCCGATGGACATCTGGCCCGAGAAGGCCATGCGCACACCGAGATAGATGACGAGAATGCGCGAAAGGCCCAAGATCCCCTGGCTCGCGGACGAGAACAGGATGTCGAACTTCTGCTGCTTGATGTCGGCACTGATGCGGTCGATGACGTGGTTGAGCCAGGTTTCGCGCCGTCGGGCTTCCAGGTTCAGCGCCTTCATGCTCGCGATGCCTCGCACCGTCTCGATGAAGTGCGAGTTCTCCTGGGCGGCGTAGACGATTTCCTCCTCGGAATAGGCCCGGTAGCGCTGATAGGCGATGAGCCGGAGGATCGTGTAGAGAACAAGCGCACCTACCGGCACGAAGAGCAGCGCGCCGCCATAAATCCACATGACCGCGATGAGGGCGATGGACATCACCCCATCGAGGACCGCCACGACCGCGCTCGTGGTGATGCTCTCGCGGATCGCGTTGAGAGATCCGAAGCGGGAAACCACGTCGCCCACATGCCGCTTCTCGAAGAAGTGCAGCGGGAGCCGCATGAGGTGGTCGAAGAGGCTTGTGCTCCACTGCACCATGATGCTGGAGCCAACGAGCAGGGTGATCCAGGACCGCAGCATGGTGGCGAGCGACTGCAGCACCATGAGCACGACGAGAGACAACGCGATCAGCGTGAGCAGATCGTAATCGTTGGTGATGATCACCTCGTCGACCACCAGCTGGAAGCCGATGGGCGTCGTGATGGCGACGACTTCCAGGAGCACGGAGACGGCCAGCACCTTGGCGGCCGCGCGACCGATGCCGGAGGTGCGGCGCAGGAGGCTTAAGATCCGGATGCGGTCGCGCTCGTTCTTGCGCTCGAAGTCTTTTGTCGGCCACGCCTCAAGGGCCACGCCCGTGAAGTGCTTCGACACCTCCTCCATGGTGATCTTGCGCTGGCCGACCGCAGGATCGTGGATGGTGATGTGATTACTGCCGACCTTCGTGAGCACCACGAAATGGTTGTGGTCCCAATGCAGGATGCAGGGCAGCTTCAACTGGGTCAGATGCTGCAGATCGAGCCGCAGCGCCCGCGTGGCCATCTTGAGCTTCGCCCCGACGCCCACGAGATCGCGTAAGGTGAGGCCTTTCAGCGAAACGCTGAAGCGCCGCCGGATGGCTGCCAGGTCCAAGCGATGACCGTGATGGCCGGCCACCATCGCGAGACAGGCCAAGCCGCATTCCGCCGCCTCGGTCTGGATGATGATGGGAGTCCGCGAGGTGATGTTGCGGAACAGACGCTGACTGACGTTCACGGAAAGGACCTGTCGATCGAGCCGGCGGTCAGCCGGAAACCTGCGGAGAAGCCACCACCGGGGTAGCGGTTGGCGGCGAAGCGGGGTTCGCCGGCGGATGCGAGAGCCTCAAGTTGCGCAATGGGCTTTCGGCCGGCGCATCGGATTCGGACGAGCGTCGCAGGAGCCCGTAGATCGGATCGAGCACCCATTGATAGAGCGGCCGTGTTTCGGCGAGCACGTGCGCCTCGACCTGCATGCCGATCTGCAAGGGCTCCTCGCGCCCGTAGACCGTTACCGAGGAGCGGTCGGGTGTGACGATGATGCGATAGAGCCCCGATGCCTGGGCGGTATTCGTGGCTGCCTGCGGGCTCACGCCTGCCTCGTCGGCGCGCAGCGGCGCCCGCGAGATGAGCGAGATGGTGCCGCCGTATTGGCCGAAATTCTGATACGGGTAAGCTTCGTAGCGTAGGAGCACCCGCGCGCCTTCGCGAACGAAGCCGATCGCCTTGCTGGTTGCGATGAGCTGCGCCTCGAGCGGCACGCCTTGCGGCAGGATCGTCACCATGGTGGCACCGGCCGTCACCGTCTGGCCAGCTTGACTCAGCACGCTCGTGATGCGGCCATCGCGAGGCGCCGTCACGCGCACCTCGCGCCGCGCTTCGCCTTCCGAGATCTGCGCCTCGATGTCGAGGATTGCCCGGCGGAGCTCGCCCAAAGACGATTGGGATTTTTGATCGAAGGCCAGAAGCGAGTTCCGCACCTCGGAGAGTTTGGTTTCGAGCTGGATCTGGTCGCGCTTCAAGGCTTCGATTTGCGAGCGCTGCGACATCCAGGTTTGCGGCGCGACTCGTAATCGCGCGAGGTCGACATGCCCTTGGTGACGAATTCCCGCTGCTTTTCCACGTAGGATTGGAGCAGCGTCGCGAACTCCTCGTACATCTTGAGCTGAGACGCCGATTGCGCGATCTCGCGCTGGAAATCGCGCTCTTGGTCGAGCAGCGCCTTCTTCGAGGCCGCATCGACGTCACGCCGACGGACGAGCTCCTGCTGCAGCTCCGCTCGCTTGCGGTGCAGGATGTCGATGATGCCGCTTTGCGTGTTGCCGATCGCCGTGGTGCTGTCGAGGCCGAGTACGTAGAGAACGTCGCCCTGGCGCACGCTCTCGCCTTCCTTGACGAGTTGCTCGGTGACCCAGCCGCTTGCCGGCGCCACAACCCGGGTGAGCCCTTCATTCGGCAGCACCACGCCCTGAACGGGAACACGGCGCGTATATTCGCCGAACACAAGGATACCGAAGATTGCGAGCCCGATGGCCAAGCTGCAGCCGGCCAGAATGGCCAAGGGAACGCTCTGATGCGCAATCGGTCGCCCCAGCCACGCAAGCCGACGCGCTTCCAGCGACTCAGCGCGGAAGAGGGGAGATTTCCCCGACATCGATGCCCCCACATCCGGCCCCTGCCCCCACAGGCTCGGCCGCCCCAAGCATGCCTACAGTTGCACTCTTCAATCGGGCGCGTCTACCTGTGGAATATGGCGGAAGCAACAGAGCGAAAGCTTGGCCGCTCTTCTTTTCACGGCCCGCCTTTTCGGGCATCGGAACCTCGGATTAGCAAGCGGACCGCACGCGGCGGAGCCTCCCTTTATGACCGATCTCTTCTTCATCGGCGTCGACGGCGGTGGAACGGGCTGCCGGGCGCGGGTGCGCGATGCAAACGGCCAAGCTTTGGGCGAAGGCACGGGCGGGCCCGCAAATGTACGTCTCGGGGCTGACAGGGCGCGCGAAGCGATCCTGACCGCATGCCGTGGAGCCATGGCCGCCGCGGGCCTTTCGGACGAGGACCTCGCCCGCGCCCATGTGGGCCTCGGACTGGCCGGCGCGATCGCCTCGAAGGAAGCCGGCTCCCTTCTCGCCAGTCCCCTGCCCTTCGCGAGCGCAGTGCTCGACACGGACGCCTATACGGCCTGGCTCGGCGCCTTTCGAGGGCAGCCCGGAGCGATCCTCATTCTCGGTACGGGTTCCTGCGGTTTTGGGGTGTTCGACGGCAAACCCACCTATGTGGGCGGCTGGGGCAATGTGATCTCGGACGAAGGCAGCGGCGCCACGATTGGCCGGGAGGCGGTGCGGCGGGCACTCTGGGCCCTCGACGGGCGCATTGCGGCCACCCCCCTGTCCAACGCCATTCTTGCCGCCCACGACCGCAGTCCCGAGCAGGTGGTGGCCTGGGCCGATGGCGCAAAGCCTGCGGATTTCGCCCGCTGGACCCCGGTCGTACTGGACCATGCCCGGCGGGGCGATCCGCTCGGTGCCGCGATCATCGAGGGAGCGGCCGCGGATATCGCGCGCATGGCGGAGCGGCTTCTCGGACTCGGCGCGCCGGCGCTTTGCCTCATGGGCGGCTTGGCGCAGCCGCTCCTGCCCTGGTTGCCGGCTCGGATCCGGGAGCGGGTGGTGCCGCCGCAGGCCGACGCCATGGACGGTGCCATTCTCATGGCTCGCCGCGCCGCCGGCCTCTAGCCGGTCGCCCGGCTCGATGCTCCGGTCTATATCAGCCGCTCCTGCCTGGAGGACCGGAGACCCTATGCCCCTCGCCCTCACCGGAGCCCGCATCTTCGACGGATCGCGCCTGCTCGACGGCTACGCTGTGCTCCTCGACGGCTCACGCATCGCGGCTCTCGTTCCGGAGGGTGATCTTCCAGACCATGCCGAGCGGCAGCGGGTCGAAGGGCTTCTTGCGCCCGGCTTCATCGACGTGCAGGTGAACGGCGGGGGCGGTGTGCTCTTCAACGAGACCCGTACGGTGGAGGGCATCCGCGCCATCGCGGCCGCACACCGCCGCTACGGCACCACCGGCTGTCTGCCGACCTTCATCACCGATAGCCGCGAGCGCATGGCGGAGGCCGTCGCGGCCGCCCGTGACGCCCTGACAATGGGTGTACCCGGGGTCCTCGGCATCCATTGCGAAGGCCCCTTCATCAACCCTGAGCGCAAGGGCGTGCATGATCCCGCCTATATGCGCCCCATAGAGGACGAGGATCTGCGCATCCTCACCTCGCTCGGCACCGGCCGCACCCTCGTGACCCTCGCCCCCGAGCAGGTGCCCATGGGAGCGATCCGGCGCCTCGCGACAGCCGGCGTGCTCGTCTGCGCCGGCCACACCAAAGCGGATTACGCTGTGGTGGCGGAGTCCTTCCGCAACGGACTCACGGGATTCACCCATCTGTTCAACGCCATGCCGCCCCTCGCCGGCCGCGAGCCAGGCCCTGTAGGCGCCGCGCTCGACGACCGCGACAGCTGGTGCGGGCTCATCGTGGACGGCTACCACGTGGACGATGCCTCCCTGCGCATCGCCATCCGGGCCAAGGGTGCCGACCGCATCATGCTGGTCTCGGACGCCATGCCCTCGGTGGGCTCGGATCTCACGACCTTCGAGTTGCTGGGGAGAACCGTCTATCGCGAGAAGGGCCGCCTCACCACGGCGGACGGGACGCTGGCAGGCTGCGACCTCGACATGGCGAGCGCCGTACGCAACACGGTCGCTCTCGGCATTCCGCTCGGTGATGCCCTTCGGATGGCGTCGCTCACGCCCGCCGCTTTCCTGCGCCTCGATCACGAACTGGGGCGCATCGCGCCGGGCTATCGCGCGAGCCTCGTCCTTCTCGACGGCGATCTCCAGGTGCGGCGCACCTGGATCGACGGCGCGGCCGAGGACGCCTAGCGCCCGAAGGTGCAGCGTACCGGGATCGACGTCAGCGCGAAGGCCTAGCGCCCCGCCACGATGGCGCGCAGTTCTCGGATGCGGTTGCGATAGGCGTCCTCGACGCACGGTTCGACGGAACGCCCGGAGCGGGCGCAAGCATCGCGCTCGGCGCGCCAGTCGTTCTGGTCGGCCTCAAGGGCTCGGGCGGGGGCACGGTTCAGCGCCTCGCCGAAGAGGGCCGCCATCTCACGGTCCAGGGAAGCGAGCGCCGGATCGGCGCAGATCGACCGCTCCACGGATGTGCGCGCATAGCGACAATCGAAGCTCGGGCTCACGGGCGCGCGGGGCACCGAAGCCGTGGTGTCGGCCTCGCCGATGCGCGCGAGTTCGGCAATGCGCTCGTCGTAAACGCGCCCCACGCATTCGGCCACGGCCTCGAAGCCCGCCCGGCCCTCCCGGGCACAGGCATCGCGCACGGGCAGCCAACGATCCTGCTCGACCCGGAGCGCCGGCGCACGGCGGCCGAGGCGTCCTTGCGCCTGTTCGAACACATCGTTCAGGGCCCGGTCGCAGGAGCCGAGGCGCGGATCGCGGCAGATCGCAATCTCCACCGCGGTCCGGGCACTGCGGCAGTCGAAGGCAGGCGGGCCCGGCTCGAACGAGCCGCACTGAAACGCGGCCCGGCGGCGCGGAGCAGGCTCGGGGGCGGGCAGCGGTTCGGCCTCGCGTTGAGGGGGCAGACGCTCCGGCGGAACGGCCGCTTCCCGCGGGGCTCGCTCGCGGGGAACGAGACGCACGGGCGGGCCGACGAGCTCGTCCAGATAGGCGGGTCGCTGCTCCCAGTTCACGGAGGCCGCAGACTCCACAACCTCGTCGCGGACCACGCGCGCCAAGCGGACCACGGAGGACACCTCGGGCAGGCGGCGCAGCAGCACGCGGGTGAACAGCGAATGGGGGTCCTGATCCTGCTCGCTCAAGCGGTCGAGGGCGCGCTGGCCGGCACTGGCCGAGAAGAGAACGAAGGAGCCCTCCGGCATCTGTCGCCCGGCATCGCCGCAGGTCGAGGGCGCGAGGCCCTGCTGGCTCGCCGCGTAAGGATCGCCCCGGCAGGCATCGACGAACAGCACCTGGGCGCGGGCGCCCGCCGCGCGGATCTGCTCGGCCACCACATGGAGGCCGATGCCGCCGACGCTGCGGATTTCCTCCCGGCTGGCGCCCTGCGCGGGAGCATCGGTGGGCAGGAGGAGGTAATCGCCGGGCCAGCCGGTGGAATGGCCGGAAAAGTAAACCACTGCGAGGTCGTCCCGCTGCAGGCCCGAGACGAAGCGGGCGAAAGCGCCTTCGAGATCCGCGGCGGTGGCGTCGAGTACGAGTTCGGCTTCGAAGCCGAGGCGCTGCAACTCCTCCTGCATGGCACTGGCGTCGCCCGACGAGCGCACTACCGGTGGGAGACTCGCATATTCCGCGATCCCGACCACAAGCGCCTTGCGACCCTGCGCCTCGGCAGGGTTCGCGGCAAAGGCGAGGACGATGGCACACAAGCTGAGGACGGCACGCAGCATGGCGGGCTCCCGTGAAGAGGCGGCGCCAAGGCAACGGCGGGACCGTCCCGCCCGTTCCGAGGGTGACGCATCGGCCGGCCTTGCGGCCGATGGGCCTTGGACCCTCAGCCGGCTTCGGGTACCCGTCCGCGGTCGAGCCAAGTGACGAGGAGCGGCACGCCGACGCCCAAGGCCACCATCCGCACCAGATGGTGGGTGCCAACGTAAAGCGGGTCGAGGCCGAGGATGAGGGCGAGGACCATCATGGCCTCGAGCCCCCCGGGTGCGAAGGCCACGAGCGCCTCTCCGAGCCCGACGCCCGACACCGCAGCGGCGAGCGCCGCGAACAGTCCCGCGGCGGTGATGCCGACCGCGAAGGACCCCACCGCTGCCGGCAGCAGCGCCGGCGCGGTCCTCCAATCGAAGTTCTGGAAACGGTCGCCCAGAAAGGTGCCGATCAGCACGAGACCGGCCGTGGCGATGACGGGCGGAACCACGCCGGGCGCCCAGCCGGTGAGATGCAGAAGCGTTGTCACCAGCGCACCGCCGAACAGGAGCGGGGCCGCCACGCCCAGACGGCGGAAGCCAAGGCCGACGAGCCAGCCTCCGAGGAGCGCAAGCCCGAGACCGGCCGGGCTCGTCACCGGTCGCCCCTCGCCGATCAGCATGGACGCGTCGCCACCGCCCAGCAGGACGACGCCGCTTGGCAACAGGGTCACGAGAATGAGGAAGCGGAAGCTCTGCACGATCGTGATCGGCACCACGGCCGCGTTGCGCTCCGCCGCGATGGCGAGGACCATGGTGAGGGAGCCCGGCACGGATGCGAGAACCGCATCGTCACGCCGCCAGCCCGACACCTTGACGAGCCACAGCGCGGACGCCGCCGAAATCGCGATCAGCCCGAGCAGCAGAAGAACGAGGCTCGAGGGATAGCGGGAGACGGCGGCGAGGGTTTCCGGCGTCACCGAAGCGCCCATGAGGACGCCGGAGAGCAGCATGGCGGCATCGACGAGAAGCGGTGGCATCGGCCGGGCCTGCCCGGTGAAGCTCCAGAGCACCACCGCCACGATGGCGCCGGACAGCCAAGCCGCCGGAATGCCGAGCAGATGGAAAACGAGACCGCCGAGCCCGGCGACGAGGAACTGAACGACGAAGCGCACCGGCGCTGGGCTCAGGCGCCCTGCCCGAGCGCGGCCGAGATGCGCCGCACGGCCTCTTCGAGATCTTCGGCCCGGCGGGCGAAGCACAGGCGCAAATAGCCCTCGCCCGCCTCGCCGAAGGCGGAGCCGGGTGCGAGGCCCACATTCGCGTCCTCGATGATCCGGATCGCGATCTCCCGCGAATCGTTGGCGCCGTGGATCTTGAAGAAGGCGTAGAACGCGCCCGCCGGCTGGGGCAACGCGATGCGCCCCGTCTGCGTGAGCCGCCCGACGATCTCCCGGCCCTGCCGGGCGCCCGCGATCTGCTGCGCGATGAAATCCTCGCCCTGCTCGAGGGCCACCACGCCCGCGCGCTGGGCGAAGACCGGGATGCCGGAGGTGGAATACTGGACAAGGTTCTCGATCACCTGGCCCAGGGCAGCAGGCGCTTCGAGCCAGCCGAGGCGCCAGCCCGTCATCGCCCAGTTCTTGGAAAAGGTCTGAACGAACAGAATCTGATCGTTCTCCTCCATCACGTCCCGGAACGAGGGTGCGCGGGTGCCGTCAACCGCAAGAGCGTCGTCATAGATGAACCGGCCGTAGATCTCGTCCGCCACGACCCACAGCCCGTGCCGGCGGGCCAGCGCCAGCACGCCTTCGAGATCCGCGCGGCTCGCGGTCCAGCCCGTAGGGTTCGAGGGCGAGTTGATCACGATGGCCCGCGTGCGTGGCGTGACCGCTTCGGCCAGGCGGTCCAGATCGAGGCTCCAGCCATCGGCACCCGCATTCATCGGAACGCTCACCGGCGTTCCGCCCGCCACCGCGATCGAGCCGATGAAGTTCGGCCAGGCGGGTGTTGGCACCAGCACCTCGTCGCCGGGGCCTGAGACGATGCGCATGGCCATCTGCATCGCATGCATGCCGCCGGCCGTGACGAAGAATCGCTCGGGGTCTGAGGGGCGCCCGTAGACCCGCGCCATGTAGGCGGCGATCGCCTCCCTGAGGGGTGGGATGCCGCGCTGATAGGTATAGAAGGTCTCGCCCTCCTGGAGCGATCGCGTGGCGGCTTCGCAGATGAAGGCCGGCGTCGGCAGGTGCCCCTCGCCGACCCAGAGCGGGATCAGCCCCTCCCGGTTCCGTCCGTAATTGAACACGTCCACGATCCCGCTCGTCGGCGCATCCGCGGCCTCGGGACGGAGGGAAAAGCCCGCCACCTGAGGGCGGATCGGCGGGACGGCGGGGTTCATCACGGGGGCGTTCATCGGAGGCTCCTCTTGGCAGGAGCCATGGCCCGTCCAAGGCGGCAAGGCAAGCTCGGCCGCGGACGCATGAAAAGATGCGTCCGATCCGATCGACGGCTTTGATGAATCAGCCCGTCGCCCCGCGCGCAGCCAACAGATCTCGGATCTCGGCCAGGAGCTTCACGTCGGCCGGGACCTCCGGGGCCTGAGGCGCATTCACCGTCTCGTCCTCCTTGCGGCGCAGGCGGTTCATGCCGCGCACGATGAGGAACAGGATCCAGGCCACGATGAGGAAATTGAGCGAGACCGTGAGGAAGTTGCCCCAGGCCAACACCGCGCCCTGCTTCTTGGCTTCGGCCAGGCTCGTCGCCGTCACCCCGTCGCCGAGAGGGATGAAGTAGTTCGAGAAGTCGAGCCCGCCGGTGATCGCGCCGACGATGGGCATGAAGAGGTCGGCCACGACGGATTCGACGATCCGTCCGAACGCCGCGCCGATGATCACGCCGATGGCGAGGTCGACGACATTGCCGCGCAACGCGAACTTCTTGAACTCCTCGATCATGGCCTGCCCTCCGCTCTCCTGCGCGGCCGAGCTTAGGCCCTTTCGTCGAAAGCGGCAGCCCCGCGGCCGGCGATCGAGGGGCCGTCATGGCCCATGGCGGCGAGGAGGGGTCCCGGCTAATGTAGCCCTTCGAACCCAAGGAAACGCACCATGGTCGCCGGATGGGCGGTCGTTCTCTCGGCCCTTGTCTACCTCTGTATGCTCTTCGCAGTCGCCCATTGGGGCGACTTGTCGGGCAAGCGCCTCATGCAGGGGCGCGGCCGCGCCACGATCTATGCCCTGGCGCTCGCGGTCTATTGCACGTCCTGGACCTTCTTCGGTTCGGTGGGCCTTGCGAGCCGCTCGGGCCTCGACTTCCTGACGATCTATATCGGGCCGATCCTCGTCATCGGCTGCGGCTATGCGCTGGTCGGCCGCGTGGTGCGCATCGCCAAGGCGCAGAACATCACCTCCATCGCCGACTTCGTGGCTGCGCGCTACGGCAAGAGCGAGCGCGTCGCCGCATTGGTGTCGCTCATCGCCGTGGTCGGCACCGTGCCCTACATCGCCCTCCAGCTCAAAGCCGTTGCGGCGTCTCTCGGCGTGTTCCTGTCGGCCGCGAACGACACGACGCTAACCCGCTCCGTGCCGATCCTGGGCGATCTCGCGCTTATCGTGGCGCTCGTCCTGGCGGGCTTCGCCGTGGCCTTCGGCACGCGGCATGCGGATGCGACCGAGCACCAGGACGGGCTCATGGTCGCGATCTCGCTCGAATCCGTCGTGAAGCTCGTCGCGTTCCTGATGGTCGGCGGCTACGTGACCTTCTGGATGTTCGGGGGCTTCGACGGCATCGTCGACAGGCTCGTGGCTCGTGGTCTCGATACGGATTTCATCTCCCTCACCTCGGGACCGGGCAGCTTCCTGACCCTGATCCTGCTCGCGGCCTGCGCCTCGCTTCTGCTGCCGCGGCAATTCCATATGGCGGTGGTCGAGAACCGCGCCATCGAGGATGTGCGCCGGACGGCGTGGCTCTTCCCGCTCTACCTCGTTCTCATCAACCTCTTCGTGATCCCGATCGCGCTCGGGGGACTGGCGCTCTTCCGCGACGGCACGGTCGACCGCGACATGACGGTGCTGGCCCTGCCGCTCCTCGACGGCGCCGGCACCATCGCGCTCATCGCCTTCCTCGGCGGCCTCTCGGCCGCGACCGCTATGGTGATCGTCGATTCGGTCGCCGTCGCGATCATGATCTCCAACCACCTCGTCATGCCCATCGTCCTGCGGCGGCGCGCCTTTGCGGCTGCCCGCAGCACCGTCGGCGAGCGGGTCGGGCGGGATCTGAGCGGCTTCGTGCTGGGCATCCGCCGCGTCGGCATCATCGCGGTGATCCTGCTGGCCTATGCCTATTACCGGGTGGCCGGGGACGCGGCGCTCGCCTCCATCGGCCTTCTGTCCTTTGCCGCCATCGCCCAGATCGCGCCGGCCTTCGTGGGCGGGCTGTTCTGGGCCCGCGGCACAGCGCTCGGTGCCAGCGCGGGGCTCATGGTCGGCTTCGCGACCTGGGTCTACACCCTGCTGCTGCCGAGCCTCATCCGCGACGGAGTGGTGTGGTCGGATCTCATCATCGCCGGGCCATTCGGGATCGCGGCGCTGAAACCCACGGTGCTGTTCGGCCTTGAGATGCCGCAGCTCACCCATGGGGTAGTCTGGAGCCTCGGCCTCAACATCCTGACCTATATCGGTTTCTCTCTCCTCAAGCCGGCCACGGCCCTCGAGCGCCTGCAGGCCAATGCCTTCGTGGGCGAGCCCGATCTGTCCATCGCACCAAGCTTCCGCCTGTTTCGCGCGAGCGTCACGGTGGAGGAATTGCGCACGACCGTGGCCCGCTACCTCGGCGAGGAGCGCACCACGCAATCCTTCCAGGCCTTCGCCCATAGCCGTGGCCTGAACATGAACCCTCGGGATGAGGCTGACGTCCATCTCCTGCGCTATGCCGAGCACCTGCTCGCCTCTGCGATCGGCGCCGCCTCCTCACGGCTGGCGCTGTCGCTGCTGCTGCGCCGCCGCAACGTATCGACGGGCGAGGCCCTGAAGCTGCTCGACGATGCCTCTGCGGCGATCCAATACAGCCGCGAGCTCCTGCAGCACGCGGTCGATCACGCCCGGCAGGGCATCACCGTATTCGATCGCGACCTGCATCTGCTCGCCTGGAACCGGGCCTTCGTCGACCTCTACGATCTTCCCCCCGACCTCGTGCGGATCGGGGCGAGCTTTGAGGAGATCGTGCGCTTCAACGCCGAGCGCGGCTCTTACGGGCCGGGCGATACCGATGCGCTCGTGGCCGCGCGGCTCCACAGCTTCATCCACGATCTCGAACCCGTGCGGCTGAAGCTGCACCCGTCGGCCGTCGTGCTCGAGATCCGCACCAACCTGCTCCCCGACGGCGGCTTCGTGACCACCTACACCGACGTCACCCAAGCCGTGGCCGAGGAGGAGGCTCGCGAACGCGCCAACGAAACCCTGGAGCAGCGCGTCCGGGAGCGCACGGAAGAATTGCTGCGCCTCAACGAGGCGCTCACCCGCGCCAAGGCCGAGGCCGAGGAAGCGAACATCTCCAAAACGCGCTTCCTTGCCGCCGCCAGTCACGACATCTTGCAGCCGCTGAATGCGGCCCGCCTCTATGCAAGCTCCCTCGTCGAGCGCGACCGGGACGCAGGCAACGCGGCCCTGGCCGAGAACGTGGACGCGTCCCTCGATGCCGTGGAGGAGATCCTTACCGCGCTCCTGGACATCTCGCGCCTCGACACCGGTGCCATGAAGCCGCAATGGTCGAGCTTCCGCATCGAGGAAATCTTCCGTGCGCTTCAGCGCGAGTTCGAGCCGGTCGCGCGCGAGAAGAACCTGAAGCTCACCTTCGTGCGCTCGTCCCTGACCGTGCGCTCGGACCGCCGCCTGCTGCGGCGGCTACTCCAGAACCTCGTCTCCAATGCGGTGAAATACACGCCTTCGGGCCGCGTGCTGGTGGGCGCCCGCCGTCGCAGGGGTATCCTCATCGTGGAGGTGTGGGATACGGGCCTCGGCATTCCGACCGCGAAACAGAAGGTGGTGTTCCGCGAATTCCAACGCCTCGACCAGGGCGCCAAGGTGGCGCGGGGCCTCGGCCTTGGGCTCTCCATCGTGGAGCGCATCGGGCGCGTTCTGGAGCACCCTGTGACGCTGAAATCCCAGCCCGGGCGCGGCTCCATGTTCCGCGTCGAGGTCCCCGTGGTGGCCGGCCAGACCGTGAGCGTCACGCCGATCGAAAAGCCCCGCGCGCCGGTGACGCCACTTTCGGGCCTCAAGGTGCTCGTGCTCGATAACGAGCCTGCCATTCTGGAGGGTATGCGCACCCTGCTTTCGGGCTGGGGATGCGAAGTCGCGACTGCCGGCGATCGGAGCACGGCGCTCGCAGCCCTTGCAGCCGGTCCCGAAGCGGTTCTCGCCGATTACCACCTCGACGACGACAACGGTCTCGATGCCATCGCGGCCCTGCGCGCGGCGGCCGAGCGGAACCTGCCCGCCGTGCTGCTCACCGCCGACCGCACCATCGCGCTGCGGGACGCCGCGAGCGCGCAGGGGGTTCACCTTCTCAACAAGCCCGTGAAGCCGGCAGCCTTGCGCGCGCTTCTGGTGCAATGGCGCGCGAGTCGGGTGGCCGCGGAATAGGCCCGGCAGGACCTCCGGGCAGGCCGGTCAGGGCGTGATGTTCGGCGTGTAGGCGGGCCGGCCGCTCGAGAGGGCATCATCCAGGAGATCGAGCCGGTCCTGGCCCCAGAACACCTCGCCATCGAGGACATAAGCGGGCGAGCCGAACACGTCGCCCGCCACGGCATTCTCGAGGTTGAGCGCGTAGATCGCCTCGGTCGTAGTGCCGAGCGCCCGTTCCATGAGCGTCGTCGAGTCGAGCCCCACCTCCTCGGCGATCCGGCTGAGGACAGCGGGGTCGGCGAGATTGCGGTCCTCCTCCCACACGGCAGCGAAAGCGCGACGGAGGAAGGGATCAGGGTCCTGATGCAAGGATGCGACCGCAATCACGAAGCGATCGGCGAGGTTCACGTCGAAGGGCCAGTGCTTCGGGTGAATGTTGAAGTTGAGGCCCCGCCGGTCCCGCCACCGCTGCAGCTCCACCAGGCGATAGCGCTGGCGCGCGGGATGGCGCTGCGGCAGCGGCAGACCGCCCGTTTCGGCGAAGACGCGGCCGAGGAACACGGGCTTGTAGTTCACCACCAAGTCGTGCCGGGTCGCGATCGCCATGAAGGGCGCGTGGCCGAGATAGGCCCAGGGCGAAACGAGGGAAAAGTAGTAGTCGACAGGGCGAGGCATGCGGCCAACCTCGCGCGGCATGGCATGAATGGCAAGGCCTCGGCCGTCACGCCGCCTGCTTCATGGCCTCTTCGGCCGCGAGAAACGCGGCGACCTCCGGGGTGGGCTCGGGCGCGACCGCATGCATGCCGACCGCCTCGAACATCTCGTCGATGGTGACGAAGCGGCGGGCCTTGCGCTGATACAGGGCGGCGCGGACGAGGGCGACCGCATGGAGGATGTCGGACCCGTCACGGGCTTTGCCGATCATCCGGTGTTCCATGACCACGAAGGTGCTGGTCCAGGTCAGGATGCGGGTCTCCAGCCGGAAGGACTGGAATAGGCGCAGCTCACGCCGAAAACGGATCTTGGCCGCGTTCACCACGGGCACCCAGCCCTCGCGCAGAATGGCGCGCCAGAGCCCTGAGCGGATCATCAAGTCGGCGCGCCCGAGATCCATGAGGGTCCAGTAGCGGCCGTTGTTCATGTGCAGCGAGGTATCGAGATCGTGCGGCCACACGCGAAAGTGCAGCCGCGATACATCCCGCGTGGGATCGAGCTTCGGCCCGCGAAAGGCGGTGAGGAGGAGGTGGAGCAGACGCAGCCAGAGGTTCATGGCGTTTCAGCGCAAGCCCGTGCCGGTCTCGCGCTGGTAGAGCAGGAGATCGAGGGAGGGCGCTGCGCCCGTGAGCCCCGTGAGCAGGGCATGGACTTGTCCGCGATGATGGGTCTGGTGGTTGAAGAAGTGCAGGAGGGCCGGTGCGAGCGGCTGCTCGACGTCGGTTGGATTGGTGATCGTGCGGTAGCGGATAAGGCCCTGAAGAGTCTCCTCCCCGAGGCTGTCGACGTAGGCCACGATCCGCTCATCCTCCCAGTCCCTCGCGGCGCGAAGATCGGCGAAATCCTCGAACAGGATGGCATCGAGCCGGTTCGGCGCGTCGCCCACTCCCGTGAACCGCCGCATCCAGATCCGGTCACCCACGAGGAGGTGGTTCAGCGTGCCGTGCACGGACTTGAAGAACGCGCCCCGATCCGCCCGGTAGTCCGCATCGGACAGGGCAGCAGCGGCCTCGTAGATGCGCGCATTGGCCCAGGCGTTGTACCGGGCGAGCAAGGCGAAGTGAGCTTTCATCCGGTCTCCTGCGCGTGTTTCCTCTCCCCGCGGGCGGGGAGAGGAGTTCGCATTACGCCGCCTTCTTGGTCTCGGCACGGGCGTAGAACGTTCCGCCCGAAGCCGCCATGTCAAGCAGGATCTGCGGCGGTGCGAAGCGCTCGCCGTACTTCGCCTGCAGGCGCTGGCACAGCTCCACGAAGCGCTTGGCGCCCATGAAGTCGATGTAGCTCAGCACGCCGCCGGAATACGGCGCGAAGCCGAAGCCGAGAATCGAGCCCACATCCGCCTCACGAGGGTCGGTGATGACCCCCTCCTCCACGGTGCGGGCGCCTTCGAGCGCCTGCGTCACGAGGAGGCGCGCCTTGAGATCGTCCATGGAGACGAGCTCGGCCTCGAGGTGCTTCGGCTGCAACTCGGTGAGACCGGGCCACAGGCGCTTCGGGCCGTTCTCGGGATAATCGTAAAAGCCTCGTCTGTTCTTGCGGCCGAGGCGCCCTTCCCGCTCGACCATGCCGACGAGAAGCTCCTCCTGCAGCGGGTTCACCGCGGCGTCGCCGAGCTGCGCCTTCGTGGCCTTCACGATCTTCAGCGCGAGGTCAATGGCGACCTCATCGTTCAAGGAGAGCGGGCCCACCGGCATGCCGGCCTGCTTGCCCGCATTCTCGATCATGGCCGGCGGCACGCCCTCCATGAGCATGAGGTGGCCTTCGAGGATGTAGGCGCCCACGCAGCGGTTGGCGAAGAAGCCGCGGGCGTCGTTGACGACGATGGGCGTCTTCTTGATCGCGCGTACGTAGTCGAGGGCCACGGCCAGCGCCCGGTCACCGGTCTCCTTGCCCTTGATGATCTCGACCAGCATCATCTTCTCGACCGGCGAGAAGAAGTGGATGCCGATAAATTGGCCGGCGTTCTTCGACGCCTTGGCGAGGCCCGAGATCGGGAGCGTCGAGGTGTTCGAGGCAAAGATGCAGTCGGGCCGGATCGCGGCCTCGACCTTGGCGATCACCTCGGCCTTCACCTTCGGGTCCTCGAACACGGCCTCGATGATGAGGTCGCAATCGGCGAGCGCCGCGTAATCGGCCGAGGGGGTGATGCGGGCGAGGAGCGCATCGCGGTCCGCAGTCTTGGCGCGGCCCTTCATGATCTGGTCGGAAACGAGCTTATGGGAATAGGCCTTGCCCTTCTCGGCCGCTTCCATGTCGCGGTCCACGAGCACCACGTCAAGCCCCGCATTGGCGGTCACGTAGGCGACGCCCGCGCCCATGAAGCCGGCACCGACGACGCCCACCTTCTTGAGCTTCACGGCCTCGACGCCCTTCGGCCGCCGGGCGCCCTTGTTCAACTCGCCCATGGAGAGGAAGAGCGTGCGGATCATCGCCGCGGCTTCCTTGGATCGCAGGATCTTGGCGAACCAGCGCGACTCCACCTTGAGAGCCAGATCCATCGGGAGCTGGAGGCCCTGGTAGACGGCTTCGAGGATGGCGCGCGCCGCCGGATAATTGTCCTGCGTCTCGCGGCGGTAGATCGCGTTGGCGGCCGGCCAGATCTGCATGCCCTGCGCCGAGAACACCTTGTTGGACGGGAGCTTGAAGCCCTTCTCGTCCCAGGGTGCCACACCCTTGCCGCCGTTCTTGATCCAGTCCTTGGCGGCCTGCACGATGCCGTCGCGCGGAGCTACCTGATGCACGAGCCCCATGTTGCGCGCCATGAGGGCGCGGATCTGCTCGCCCTTGAACAGCATCTGGAGCGCATCGCCTGTCGGCATCAACCGCGCCACGCGCTGCGTGCCGCCGGCGCCAGGAAAGAGGCCGACCTTGATCTCGGGCAGGCCGACGCGGGTGGCGTCCGAGTCCGAAATCACGCGGTAGTGGCAGGCGAGCGCCAGCTCGAACGCGCCGCCGAGGCAGGTGCCGTGCACGGCCGCCGCGAAAGGCTTGCCGCAGGTCTCGAGCCGCCGATAGAGCAGCGTGAGACGCCGCGATTCCTCGAAAAAGAAGCTCATGGCGGCTTCCTCGCCGCGCTCCTTGGCAAGCCGCGCATATTCGGTGCCCAGGCCCTGGAGCATGGTGAGGTCGGCGCCGCCCGAGAACGTCTCCTTGCCGGACGTGATCACGCAGCCCTCGATGGCCTCGTCGCCCGCCACGCGATCGATGATCGCCGAAAGGTCCTGCATCACGTGGGGCGTAATGACGTTCATGGAGCGCTCGGCCATGTCCCAGGTCGCGAGCGCGATCCCGTCGGCATCGACCTCGAAGCGGAAGTTCTGATACTCAGCCATTGTTCGTTCTCCCGCCCTTAGACGCGCTCGATGATCGTCGCGGTTCCCATGCCCGCAGCGACGCACAAGGTGATGAGTGCCGTGCTCTTGCCCGTGCGCTCCAGTTCGTCGAGCACCGTGCCGAGCACCATGGCGCCGGTGGCACCGAGCGGATGGCCGAGCGCGATGGCGCCGCCGTTCACGTTCACCTTCGCGGGGTCGAGGTCGAGCGCCTGCATGTAGCGCAGCACCACCGCCGAGAAGGCCTCGTTGATCTCGAAGAGATCGATGTCGTCCTTCGTCATGCCGGCCTTGCGCAGCGCCAGTTCCGACACCTCGATGGGACCCGTCAGCATCAGCGCGAGATCCGAACCGATGGAGGCGAAGCCCTTGATGCGCGCGCGGGGCTTCACGCCCATCTTGGCGCCGCCTTCGCGGGTGCCGACGAGCACCGCCGCGGCGCCGTCAACGATGCCGGACGAGTTGCCGGCGTGGTGGACGTGGTTGATCGCCTCCACGTCCGGGTGGGCCGCGATCGCCACCGCGTCGAAGCCGCCCATCTCGCCCATCTGGACGAAGCTCGCCTTCAGCTGCCCGAGCGACTGCATGTCGGTCTGCGGCCGCATATGCTCGTCCTTGGCCAGGATCGTGAGGCCGTTGATGTCCTTGACCGGCACCACGGATTTGGCGAACCGGCCCTCGTCCCAGGACTTCGCCGCGCGGCGCTGCGACCCGACCGCATAGGCGTCCACGTCATCGCGGGAGAAGCCGTACTTCGTGGCGATAAGATCGGCCGAGATGCCCTGGGGCAGGAAGTAGTTGTCGATCGCGATGCCGGGATCCACCGGCCAGGCGCCGCCGGACGCGCCCATGCCGATGCGCGACATGCTTTCCACGCCGCCCCCGATGGTGATGTCCTTCATGCCGCTCATCACCTGCGCGGCCGCAAGGTTCACGGCATCGAGGCCCGAGGCGCAGAAGCGGTTGATCTGCACGCCCGGCACCTCCTTGCCGAAGCCGGCCTTCAGCGCCGCCGCGCGGGCGATGTCGCCGCCGGCCTCGCCGATCGGATCGACACAGCCCAGCACCACGTCCTCGACCATGATGGGATCGAGGTTGTTGCGCTCTTTGAGCGCGTTGAGGGTCGTGACCGAGAGATCGACCGCCGGCACCTCGTGCAGGGATCCGTCGGGCTTGCCGCGCCCGCGGGGGGTGCGCACGGCGTCGTAGATGAAGGCGTCTGCCATGGGGAACTCCTGTTCCTTCTCCCCTGGAGGGAGAGGGTGGCGAACGAAGTGAGCCGGGAGAGGGGGAGGTCAGTCCACCCCCGCGCAATGTGTTAGGTCCAGCATAGCAGGGTGGTGGCCCTCACGGCCCCCTCTCCCTGCGTTGCTTACGCAACGCTGTCCCTCTCCCTCCGGGGGAGAGGGAGAAAGCGCTAGAAAGCCTCCACCGGCATCGACATCACGGTGTCGGAACCGGCCGAAATGCGGGTCACGAGCGCGCCCGTTTCGGGAAGCATGCGCTCCATGAAGAAGCGGCCGGTCGTGAGCTTGGCGTCCATGCGGGCACCAACGCCGTTGCCGAGAGCCTTCTTCTCGTTCGCGGCCTTGGCGATCTTCGCCCACATATAGCCCATGGCCACGAGGCCGAAGAGGTGCATGTATTCGTGCGCGCCGGCGCCGGCATTGTCGGGCTTCGCCATGGCGTTCTGCATGAACCACATGGTGGCCTGCTGGAGGTGGCCCACCGCCTGCTGCAGAGGCGCGATATAGGCCTTGAGGGCCTCGTCGCCCTGGTTCTCCTGGCAGAAGGCGCCGACCTCGTTGAAGAAGGCCATCACGGCCTTGCCGCCCTCGCGGGGGAGCTTGCGGCCGACCAGGTCCATGGCCTGGATGCCGTTGGCGCCCTCGTAGATCATGGCGATGCGGGCATCGCGCACGAACTGCGACATGCCCCATTCCTCGATGTAGCCGTGGCCGCCGAACATCTGCTGGGCCTTCACGGCATTGTCGAAGCCGAGATCCGTCAGCACGCCTTTGAGCACGGGGGTCATGAGGCCCATGTGGTCGTCGGCCTGCTTGCGCTCCGCCTCGTCCTGGGAGCGGTGCGCCACGTCCGACTTCAACGCGGTCCAGAGCACGAGCGCCCGGGCGGCCTCGTTGAAGGCCTTGATGGACATGAGGTTCCGCCGCACGTCCGGATGGACGATGATCGGGTCCGCGGCCTTCTCGGGATGCTTGGCGCCGCCGAGCGAGCGGCCCTGCAGGCGGTCCTTCGCATAGGCGACGGCGTTCTGGTAGGCGACCTCCGACTGGGCGAGGCCCTGGATCGCCACGCCGAGGCGAGCCTCGTTCATCATCACGAACATGGCGTTGAGGCCGCGGTTCGCCTCACCCACGAGCCAGCCGCGGGCGCCGTCGTAGTTCATCACGCAGGTGGCGTTGCCGTGGATGCCCATCTTGTGCTCGATCGAGCCGCAGGAGACGCCGTTGCGCTCGCCGACCGAGCCGTCCGGGTTCACATGGTTGCGCGGCACCACGAAGAGCGAGATGCCCTTCACGCCCTCGGGTGCGCCCTCGATCCGGGCCAGCACCAGATGAACGATGTTCTCGGTGATGTCCTGCTCGCCGGCCGAGATGAATATCTTGGTGCCCGTGATCGCATAGGACCCGTCGCCGTTCGGGACGGCCTTGGCCTTGATCAGTCCGAGATCCGTGCCGCAATGAGGCTCGGTCAGGTTCATGGTGCCGGACCAACGGCCCTCCACCATCTTGGGCAGATAGGTGCTCTTCTGCTCGTCCGTGCCGTGGACGAGGAGCGCCGCGATGGCCCCGAGCGTGAGGCCCGGATACATGGAGAAGGCCATGTTGGCCGCGGACGAGAACTCGTTCATCACGACGCCGAGGGTATAGGGCAGCCCCTGCCCGCCGTATTCCTCGGGCACCGCAAGGCCCATCCAGCCGCCCTGGGCGTAGGCCTCATGGGCCGCCTTGAAGCCGGTCGGGGTTTTCACGGTGCCGTCCGGGAGCCGCTTGCAGCCTTCCTGGTCGCCCACGCGGTTGAGGGGCTGGAGCACCTCCTCGCAAAGCTTCGCGCCCTCTTCCAGGATCGCCTGGATGGTGTCCGGCGTCGCATCGGCGAAACCCGGGAGGTTGTTGTAGCGCTCGATCTGGAACACGTCGTTGAGGAGGAACATCACGTCCTCCACGGGGGCCTTGTAGCTCGGCATCGGGCTCCTCCCCAGCCCTTGGCGGCTGGCTTGCTCTTTGAGACGATCTCAGGAAGCCGGAGGCGGTCCGCAAGGGGTGTCCGGCAGATAGTTCACATATAAACTATTCGGGTGCGGGACGGAAGGGGTGCCGGCCAAGAATTGCTGCGCTTGAAACGACAATGGCCGCTCCGGGGAGCGGCCATGGCGCATCGGGTTCGCCGCGCTGGCGAACCTCGTCTTGATCGGGTGCGGGGTCGCCTTACGCGGCCATGAGGGTATCGCGGTGAGCCTTGAGCTCCGCGAGAGCCTGCTCGATCTCCACCTTCTGCTGCTCCAGGTGAGCGATCTGGTCTTCGACCTGAGCGAGAGACAGCTTCAGATTAGCGGCGGGCGCCTCGCCGGCGCGCTCCTCGGCCACCATGGCGCGGATCTCGGTGAGGGTGAAGCCAAGCTGCTTGCCCTTGAGAATCACGGAGAGACGCGAGCGGTCGCGGGCGTCGTAGATGCGGGCCGTGCCTTCGCGACGGGGCGACAGAAGGCCGCGATCCTCGTAAAAGCGCAGCGTCCGCAGCGTCACGCCGAACTCGCGGGCGAGATCGCCGATCGTGTAAGTCTTCGGCCGGTCGGCGCGGCGGCCGGCTGCGGATTCCTCAACGGAATAAAGCTGCTCTGCGGAATTCGTGCTCATTGTGCCCACCACTTCTATGTGCCCGAACGGACGCCGGGCTCGCTGTTTATTGGAGTGTGGCCGGCGTTGATTCGCCTGCCTTTTCGCCTGTCGTTCTTCTTTGCCGACCCGGAACCCTTATGATTGATTCGGTGACGTTACGGGAGTAACACGCGCCGGCAAGGGGGTTACTAACCGTAAACTCGCCCTTTTTGGGGCGAAATCGTGCAGATCGCCGCGGCCAAGCTCCAACCCAGGGTTAAATCTTCGTTTACATTCCCCGGGAAGACTCCAATTTGGCGTGGGGGTTGGGGCAAAAGTTTCGTACAAGTTTCGACGTCGCCCAAACCGACGTGACCGGGACCAAAGATCCCGTCCGATTCGAATGTGGTCTGCGAGCGTGGCAATGAGACGAAACGTCGTGACGGGCCCTGAGCGCTTCGATACCGAGGCACAGGACATCATCTTACAAGCCGCCGAGCGCGCGGGGATGAGTGTCGAGGCCTGGATTGAAGCCGCCCTCGGCGAGCGGGCCGCCCGACCGGCCGCCCGCCCCTCCCTGCCCGTCGAGCGCCCCCGCCCAGCTCCCGCCCCCGGTTACGGCAACGAGGTCGAGGCTCTGCTTGCCGCTCTCCGTCTGGATCGCCCCGATCGCCGTCCGGCGGAGCCCGCCCGCTCGTTCGCGCCGCAAGGCAGCGCTGCCCACGGGCAGGATTACGGGGATCACGCTCCCCGCAACGAGGCCCAGGCGCGTCTCGGCAATGCTTTTGCCCAGGCCCTCGCAACCATCAAGGACCGCCTCGACGACATCGAACGCCGGGCTCCGGATGAGTCCGCCTCGTCGCGCGCTGCCCCGGCCTCAGCACTGCCCCGCCCGACCTCGGCAACAAACGCGAAAGTTGTGCCCCTGCCTCGCGCGCCCGAGCCGGCGCCGGATGCGGCTTTCGTCTCGCTGAAGGCCGACATCGCCGGTCTTGCCGCCCAGATCGCGGCCCGGAGGGAGGAAGACCCAGCCCTCGCGGCCCTGCGTCATGAGATCCACGAGTTGCAGACGAGCCTGGAAGGGCTCGCGACGCGCGGCGAGGTTGCCGCCATCGAGCACGTGATTCGGGATCTCGCGACCAATGTCACCCAGGCTCGTGCGAAGGACGAGGTTAAGGCGGTTTCCGCCGCCCTCGCCGAACTGCAGCAGCAGGTGCGCCGGCTGTCCACCGACATCTCGGAGGGCGTGCATCGCCGGGTCGGCTCGGCCATTGAGCTGCTGAACTGGAAGGTCGATATCGCGGCCGCCAACGGCGTCGATGCGGGAGCGATCCAGCAGCTCGAGGCGCAGCTCACGGAAATGCGCCGAAGCCTGGCGGAGCTCGCGGAGCCCCAGCGCATCGAGCGGATCAGCCAGGAGGTCGCGCAGCTCGGCAATCAGCTCACGGAGCTGCGCCGCCATCTGCAGCGCGACGACGTCTCGTCCTTGAGGGCCGACGTGTCTTCCTACCGGGGCGAGATGGTGGCCCTGCGCGAAGCCCTCGACGCCCTGCGCGCGTCGGTTCTGGAGGCAGAGACCTCCCGCCCCGGCAGCCCGTTGCCCGAGGAATGGGACCATCTGAGCCGCCGCCTCGATGCGCTCTTGAGCCGCCCCGCAGCCGCAAGCCTGGAGCCCGTGAACGACAGGCTCGCCGCAATCGCGGAACACCTCGCGGATCTGCGCGCCGAGCAATCCCCTGCCGCCGTCGCGAGCACCCTGGAAAGCCGCTTCGACCGCCTCGACCACCGTCTCGTGGAGGTCGCCCGCGGGCTCGACACCGCGTCCCTCGAAGCGGTGCTGCGCTCCCTCGCCCACAAGGTGGACGAGGTTCAGGCCGCGCAGGCTCAGATCGGCTCGGTCGAGCAGCAGGTGGAAGCGGTTGCCGCCAAGCTGGACCAAGGCGGCTCCCCATCCCTGCAAGCCGCCATGGACGAGATCCGCGATGCGCTCCGCGCCAGCTCTGGCTCCTCGGCCGATGCCGCGGTGCTGCAGCAGCTGGAGCACATCAGCGAGCAGATCGGCTTGCTGGCCAGCCGCCCGCAGACGGACCTCACGCCACTCCGGGAGCGGCTCGACGAGCAGCTGGCCGCCATCGCCGAGCGCCTCGAGCAACCTGCCGCGCCGCAGGCAGTGGGCCTCTCCGAGAGCGACGTGGAGCAGCTGGCCGCCCGCCTCGACGCACTCATCGGCGGCCGCAGCCATGAGAATTTGACGGCCTCGCAGGAGCAGTTGGCCGATCGCTTCGACCGTATCGAGGATGCCCTGCGCCAGGTCGGGCAATCGGCCGACACGGCCTCGGTCGAGATCCTGCTGCGCACGCTGGGCTCCAAGGTCGACGAGGTCCATGCCTCGCAGGGCCAGCTCGGCACCATCGAGCGTCAGCTCGAAGCCTTGCAGACCCGCCTGGACGAGAACCTGCGGCCCGGTCCCGGCGTCGAGGCTCTGCATCAATCCATCGGCGATGCGGTGGGCCACATGCTGAGCCTGCGCGAGGAGGCCGCGCTCATCGCCGAGCGTGCCGCGCGCGCCGCCGTTCTCGAGACGCATGCCTCCAGCCCCGCGAACGATGCGCTCCGCCAAGGCCTGGACGAGCTGCGGGCGCTGCACGTCTCAATGGACGAGCGTACGAACCACACGCTGCTGGCCATTCAGGCCGCCATGGACAACCTGGCGGAGCGCCTGCCGGCGCTTGCGGCCGAGGCAACCTCCGTGGCCCGGCTCGAGGCCGCCGTCCGCAAGCTGCGCAGTGCCGCGGAAGCACCCAACACCTCCGTGACTCCTGCGCCGCCCGTCAACGCCGAGCCAAGCCGCAACCCGATGCCGGCCGGTTCGGACGCGGACCGCTCGAACGCGCCGGGCTCCACCCGCCCCGCACAGGCGGTCGCCGTTCCAACCGAGCCCTCCCGCACGCCCGAGAGGGCACCGGCTGAGCGGGCGCCTGCGGTTTCACAGGCGGTCACCCTGACGCCGCCCGCAGGCACGGATCCCGCGAGCCTGCGCACCAGCCTGATCGCGGCCGCGCGCCGGACCATGAAGGGAGCGGCGGCGGAGACGCCTCCCCCGGACCAGAGCCCTGACGCCCACGGGGATGCGGCCCCCGAAGGGTTCGGCGAGCGGCTGCGCCGCAGCATCCAGGCCCGCCGGCGCGCGCTCCTCCTCGCGGCTGCGGCTTCCGTGCTCGTCTTTGGTGTGGTGCAGATTGCCGGCACCTTCCAGGACGGCAAGACCGCCATGGCGGCAAAGCCGGTGCTTCCCGGAGGTGCCGAGACCAAGGCCGCGGAGGCTTCGAAGTCGCCTGATGGGCTGAAGGCCGCGGAGGCTGCGAAGCCGCTCACGTCGCTGGACGGCATGAAGGCCGGGATTGTCAGGACGGCCGCAAAGACTGACGGCGCCCCCACCGTGACGGGCCAACCCGATGGAATGGGTTCAAGCGCGACGAAGGAAGCGCCCAAGAAGGCGGACGAGGCGTCCGACAAGAACGGGGCGGCCCGGCCTCCGGTGACCTCGACCGGCACCCTGCCCGGCTCCGTGGCCCCCGCTCCCACGCCTGCGCCCCAGGTCGCGGCCGCAGCGCTCCCTCCGGCCCAGCAGGTTGCAGCCGTGGCCCCGGCAGCGACGAGCCCTGCCGCTGCGGTGCCGGCTCCGGCCGCAGCCGCTCCGGCAGCCGCAAAGGCGGACGAATTGCCCCCGGGCATTCCGGCCGGCCTGCGGCAGGCCGTGCTCGCGGGCAATGCGAACGCCATCTACGAACTGGCCTTCTACGTGGCCGAGGGGCGGGACACCCCCAAGGACCCGGCACTGGCCGCGAAGCTCTTCGAACGAGCCGCGAATGCGGGGCTCGCCCCCGCGCAGTTCCACCTCGGGCACATGTACGAGAAGGGCATCGGCGTCCCGAAGGATCTGACCCAAGCACACGACTGGTACCGGCGCGCCGCCGAGCGCGGAAATGCCCGCGCGATGCACAACCTCGCCGTGCTCCTCGCGGGCGGCGTGAACGGCAAGCCGAACTACCCCGCCGCCCTTCCGTGGTTCCGTCAGGCCGCGGATCTCGGCGTGCGGGACAGCCAGTTCAACCTGGCCTTGGTTCTGGCCTGGGGTATCGGCACCCCGCGCAACCTGATCGAGGCCTACAAGTGGTTTGCGATCGTGGGCAGCCACGGCGATCAGGAGGCCACGACCAAGCGCGACGAGATCGCCTCTCAACTCGCGCCGGCCGACCTCGCCACCGCCAAGACCATGGTGGAAGCCTGGCGGGTGCGGGCCTCCGACCAATCCGCCAATACGGTGCAGTCGCCCCCGCAGGGCTGGAGCGGCTCTCCCGAGGGCGGCAACGGGCGCGGTTAACGGCCGTCCCACTCAGGGTCTGAAAGACGGCGCCGCAGGGCGCCGTTTTTTGTTGATGAGACGCTTGCCTGCGAGGGGCGACAACCTCCTTGCAAGGTTTTCATGCTTTCATGGCCGCGTCGCGCCCATCCACGGCTGAACCCGCACCACCCCGTCGATCACGCGCATCGGGCAGGCCTCTGGGCGATCATCCTGAGGCCATAAAGGCCGCAGAGGAAGCGGGCGTGCAAGTCTACCTTCCCATTGCCGAGATGCCTGTCAGCATCCTCCTGATCCTCGGATTGGGAGCGGCGGTGGGCTTCATCTCGGGGCTGTTCGGGATCGGCGGCGGGTTCCTCATGACCCCGCTTCTGATCTTCCTCGGCATTCCGCCTGCCGTGGCCGTCGCTACACAATCCGCCCAGATCGTCGCCTCCTCGACCACCAGCGCGCTGAACGCGCTTCGGCGCAACGCCCTCGATCACAAGCTCGGAACGATGCTCGTGCTGGGCGGCTTCGTGGGGTCCGCGCTCGGCGTCTGGTTCTTCGCCGCCGCACGCCGCGCGGGCCAGCTCGATCTCGTGATCGTGATCTCCTACGTGACCCTGTTCACGGTCGTGGGCTCCCTCATGATGAAGGAGAGCATCCGCGAATTCTGGTCGGCCCGGCGCGGCGTCGCTCCCAGGGCCCGCCGCCGCGCCGGGGAGCATGCTCCGTATCTCGGCTGGCCCCTGCGCATGCGCTTTCCCCGCTCCAAGCTCTACGCGAGCGTGATCCCGATCCTCGGCCTCTCGCTTTTCGTGGGGTTTGCCGGCGCTCTGCTCGGCATCGGCGGCGGCTTCATCATGGTGCCGGCCCTGCTCTACCTCTTCCGCGTGCCCACGGCGGTGGTGATCGGCACGTCCCAGTTCCAGATCCTGTGCACCACCTTCGTGGCCCTCGTCCTCCATGCGGTCGCCAACCAGGCGGTGGACATCGTGCTCGCGATCCTGCTCATCCTCGGGGGCGTGTTCGGGGCGCAGTTCGGCGCGCGCGCCGGCCGCAACCTGAGGGCGGAGCTCTTTCGCTTCCTACTCGCGATCCTGCTCCTGGCAGTCGGCGTGCGTTTCGCCATCGAACTCGTGGTGCGCCCCAACGAGCTCTTCTCGATCTCGGTCCAGGAAACTCGCGTATGAGGTCGCTCCGCGCGCTCCTGATCGGGCTCCTTGCCCTGGCGAGCGGACCGGCCGCCGCCGAGACGCTGGTGACCTCCCTCTCCAGCCACCGGGTCGCGATCTCCTCCAACTACACTGGCACCTCGATCGCCGTGTTCGGCGCCCTGGAGCGCGACGCGCAGACGATCCCGCGCTCCGGCTCCTACGACATCGTCATCACCGTGCGCGGACCGCGCCAGACCCTGGTGGTGCGCGAGAAGGAGCCCGCCGGTCCGGTCTGGATCAACCAGGAGCAGCAGCTCTTTCCCGATGCTCCCGCCTATCTCGGCGTGTTCTCGACCCGCCCCATCGACGAGGTCACGGGGGACGCCATCCGGCGCCGTCAGCGCATCGGGCTCGCCGCCATCGTGGCGCACCCGGAATTCACGGCCGATCGCGGCGCGGCGGACGAGCCGTTTCGCGATGCGCTGCTGCGGCTGAAGCGCGCCGAGAACCTCTACATGGAGGAGGACCGGGCGGTAACCTTCCTGACCCCCACACTCTTCCGCGCCAGCGTTCCCCTCCCGGCGACGGCGCCGCCCGGGAATTACGACGTGGAGGTGAAGCTGTTCGCCGACACGGTCATTCTCGCCCGGACCCAGACGAACTTCGAACTCGTGAAGATCGGCTTCGAACAGCAGGTCGGCGAGATCGCCCGGGATTGGTCGGCGTTCTACGGCCTCGCGACTGCCGGCATCGCGCTTCTCTTCGGCTGGATCGCCAACGTCGTGTTCCGGCGCGACTAGGGTTCAGGTCTGCTTCTGTCTGCCAGCGTTTGGGATTGAGCCTGGGCCGGCGCGCCATAGATCGCGTCCATGCAGTCCGACGACCGTCACATCCCCGTCGTTCCCATCGTCCTTGGCGTCGCCGGGCTCATCCCCTTCGTGACGCTCGCCGTCGCGGAGGCTGCCGGCTGGATGCTGTTCGGCTGGTCCCCGGCTTTCCAGCATGCGGCGCTGGCCACCTATGGCGCGCTCATCATCTCCTTCCTCGGGGGCATCCGCTGGGGGCTTGCGGTCGGCATGGAGGATCAGCGCGCGGCGCGGTTCGAATACGCGCTCTCGGTCGTGCCGCAGCTCCTCGCCTGGGTGAGCCTCGCGGTGCCGGCGCCGTGGGATCTGCGCGCGCTCGCCGCCATCGTGATCGGGCTCGGCTTCCTCGACTATACCCTCGTGTTCGGCGGCAAGGCGCCGACCTGGTTCGGGCGCCTGAGGCTCGGCCTCTCGGCCGGTGCCGGCTTCTCGCTGCTCCTTGCCGGGAGCTGACACCCCCGGCGGGCGTCAGTCGCGGCAGAGCATGGACTTGGCGATCGCGAAAATGCGTTCCGTGCCGATGAGATGGGCCGTGAAGCCGTTGGGGAAGAGCGGCTTGAAGGCCGTGTCGCAGGCGTTCAGCCCCCCCGCATAGGCCCCGAAGGCCGGCATCACGCAGCGCTCCCCATCCGTGAGGAAGCAGCGCCGCCGGGTCGAGCGCCCGCGCATCACCACCTTGCCGACGGGATGGAGGTGCCCGGCCACCTCGCGCGCCGCACCCGCCACGGGCTCGTGGCGGAGCGTCAGGGGCCCGAGCTGCATCTCGGCCGTGACCTCGCCGCCGAGGGACTCGGGCAGAACGCGGTCGTGGTTGCCCGTCACCCAGATCCAGCTGCGGCCCGCCTGCAGGGCTGCGAGGGACGCGCGTTCCTCGTCCCCCAAGCGCTCCGGCCCGCCCACATCGTGGAAGGAATCGCCGAGCGCGATCACCGTGCGGGGGTCGAAGCGCTCCACCACGTCGGCCAGCGCCGCGAGGGTCTCGCGGGTGTCGTAGGGCGGCAGGAACATGCCCCGCCGGGCGAAGGACGAGCCCTTCTCGAAATGGAGGTCGGCGACCAGCAGCGCGCCCTCGTCGGGGAGGATCATCGCCCCCGAGAGGTCGAGCACGGCGCGGAGGCCAGCGAGCTGCAGCTCCGCTGTTTCTTGTTTGTTCTTCAACGGGCCGATCTTCGGAAACGCGGTCACGAGGGGTCCTTTGGCAAAGGGGGCCAGCGGACGGTGGATCGTCAAGCCAAGGCTTCTTCGAAGAGCGCCGCTTCGGCCTCCGCGAGGATGTCGTCGGCGCCTTCGCCGTAGACCCTCTCGCGGCCGATCTCGAGCATGACCGACACGCTCAAGGGCGACACCCGTTCGAGCGGCTTGTGGATGATTCGCCCGCGGATGCGCTTCAACATCATGCCGAGGCGCCGCACGTCGAGGAGTCCGGTTGCCGCATCGGCTCTGGCCGCCCGCAAGAGGACGTGGTCGGGCTCGTGCTTGCGCAGCACGTCGTAGACGAGATCGGTGGAGATCGTGACCTGGCGCCCGGTCTTCTGCTGGCCCGGAAAGCGCCGCTCGATCAGCCCGGCAATGACCGCGCAATGGCGGAAGGTGCGCTTCATCATGAAGGACTCGGCCAGCCAGTCCTCCAGGTCGTCGCCCAGCATGTCCTCGTCGAACAGGGCGTCGATGAAGCCGGGCTCCCGCCCCTCCCGCGCCGTGATGTCGCTCATGCCCCAGACCGCCAGGCCGTAATCGTTGGCCACGAAACCGAGGGGCCTAAGGCGCGCCCGCTCGAGCCGCCGGGTGAGGAGCATGCCGAGCGTCTGGTGCGCGAGTCTGCCCTCGAAGGGGAAGCAGGTCATGTAGTAGCGCCCGCCGCGCGGAAAGGTCTCGACCAGGAGGTCGCGCGGCCCCGGCACCACGGATTTGCGCCGCTGCCAGAGGAGCCAGTCCGTCACCTGGCCCGGCAGCCGGTCCCATTCGAAAGGATCAGCGAGAATGGCGCGGACGCGTTCGGCGAGGAAGGTGGAGAGCGGGAACTTGCCGCCGGCGTAGGCCGGAATCTTGGGGTCGGTGCCCGCGGAGGCCCGCGTCACGAGCACCTCGTCCTCCTGCATCCCCTCGAAGCGCAGCACCTCCCCGGCGAAGAGGAAGGTGTCGCCCGCGGTGAGGCTTTCGGCGAAATCCTCCTCGACCTCGCCCAGCACCCGACCGCCGCGCGGCAGCACCGTGCCGGGGCGAGCACGGTTCGCTCGGGCGAGGCGCACCTTGATCTTGGTGGCCTCCACGATGGTGCCGACATTGAGCCGGTATTGCTGCGCCACGCGCCCGTCGCGCACGCGCCAGAGCCCATCCGGGCCGCGCACGATCTTGGCGAAGCGCTCATAGGCCCGAAGCGCATAGCCCCCCGTCGCCACGAAGGCCACGGCCGCCTCAAAATCCTCGTAGGTGAGATCGTGGTAGGGCGCCGCGGAGCGCACCTCCTCGTAGAGGTCCTCGACCCGAAACGCATCGGCGCAGGCCATGCCGAGCACGTGCTGGCAGAGCACGTCGAGGGCGCCGACCCTGGCATCCGGCGTATCCTGGGCGGCCTCGTGCACCGCATCCAAGGCCGCGCGGCATTCGAGGATCTCGAAGCGGTTCGCCGGGACGAGATAGGCCTGGGAGGGCTCGTCCATGCGGTGGTTCGAGCGTCCGATGCGCTGCATGATGCGGGACGCCCCTTTCGGCGCGCCCACATTCACCACGAGGTCCACGTCGCCCCAATCGATGCCGAGATCGAGGGTGGCGGTGCACACAACCCCGCGCAATTCACCCGCCGCCATGGCGGCCTCGACGCGCCGGCGCTGGGTGGCATCGAGCGACCCGTGATGGAGCGCGATCGGCAGCCCGTCCTCGTTGAGGTTCCAGAGCTCCTGGAACACGAACTCGGCCTGCAGCCGCGTGTTGACGAACACGAGCGTGGTTTTGTGCCCCCGGATGAGGTCGTAGATCGCCGGCATGGCGAGGGCCGCCGTGTGGCCGGCGAGCGGCAGCCGCTGGTCGATCTCCAGCATGCGGATGTCGGGCTTCGCTCCGCCCTCGACCACCACGAGATCAGCCAGCCGATCTTCGCCCTCCCGCTGTGGCACGAGATAGCGTCTCAGATCGTCGGGCTCCCGCACCGTGGCCGAGAGGCCGACCGATGCGAGATCGGGCGCAAGCCGATGGAGGCGCGCGAGGCCGAGCGCGAGCAGATCGCCGCGCTTGGAGGTGACGAGGGAATGCAGCTCGTCGAGCACCACGCGCTTCAACCCGACGAAAAGCTCGCTGGCCTCGCGATGGGCGAGGAGGAGTGCCAGCTGCTCCGGCGTGGTGAGCAGGATATCGGGGGGCCGCTCGATCTGCCGCGCGCGCTTATGGGCCGGCGTATCGCCCGTGCGGGTCTCGACCCGGATCGGCAAGCGCATCTCGGCGACGGGCGTTTCGAGGTTGCGCGCGATGTCGACCGCGAGCGCCTTCAAGGGCGAGATGTAGAGCGTGTGGATCCGCCCCTTTTCGCCCTTCGGCCTGGGCTCCGCGAGATCGACGAGGGTGGGCAGGAAGCCGGCGAGCGTCTTGCCCGCGCCGGTCGGCGCGACGAGCAGCACCGAGCGTCCGGCCTGCGCCTTTTCGAGCAGTTCGAGCTGATGCGCCCGCGGCGCCCAGCCACGGCTCGCAAACCAGCTCTGGAAACGCTCAGGGAGGGGAGACGCGGTAGGCACCAAGGGTATCTAGGGTGCGCAGCCCCTTCCGTCAGGAGCGGCTTAACGCTCCAGCACCGCGAGGAAGCCGGGCACGTCCGCGCCGCGATCCTGCCGGGTCGAGACGGCCTCGAAGATCGGGATCCGGAAGCCCGTCGCGGCCGCAAGCTCCCGCAGGTAGGCTTCGGCATGGGCGTAGCGGGCGTCCTCGCCCAGAACGACGCCCTCGCCGGCATGGGCCTGGACCGTGAAGGCCAGAAAACCGCCCCGCTCCAGCACGCGGTGAGCCTCGCGAAAGGCCGCGTCGAGGGCGGCCATGTAGACGAACACGTCCGCGGCGACCACGAGGTCGGCGGAAGCCGCGTCGCAGGATTGCAGGAAGGCCACGAGGTCGCTCTCGTGGAGCGCATCGTAGAGATGCGTCCTCTTCGCCTGCGCGAGCATGCGGCCCGAAAGATCCACGCCCTCGATGGCGCCCGCGCTCCCCTCCAGCGCCCGCGCCATCAGGCCGGTGCCGCAGCCGAGATCGAGCACGCGGCGGAAGCGAAACCCCTGCAGGCGGCGGAACGAGGCGCGCCGCAGCGCATCCGCGATGAGTTCGGGCCCACGGTAATGCAGGCTTTTGAGCAGGTGCTTCTCGAAGCGCGGCGCATAATCGTCGAACAGCGCCCGAACGTACGACCCCGTGACGGCGTTCTCGGGCGGCAATGCGCCAAGATGCGCGAGATCCACCCGCAGCCCCATGGGATCGTCGGGATCGAGCGCGAGGGCTCGGGTCAGGGCCTCGACGGCTTCGGCCCGCTCGCCCGACGGGAGAAGCGCCCGGCCGAGCAGCGCCCAGGCGGCGGCGAATTGCGGCGCAAGCTCGATGGCCTGCCGCGCGAGATCGGCGGCGACTGGGTAGTCGCCCTCGTCGAAGGCGCCCTTGGCGTAAGCGTAGCGCCGGTCTGCGAGCAGATCGCCCGAGGAGCCGAAGGCCGGAAGGAGAGACATGGACGTCTCGATGGCGAAAGGCGCCGGGGGCTGTCAACCGAGTTGCTCGCGCAAACAATAGGGCCGCGTCAGTGGGAGGCCGCAGCGAGCAACGACCGGACTCCGCGCTCCCGGAGGCGCCCTATATCGGCCCCGATGGCTTTGCGTTCGACCGACATTCTGGAGCAAACCCCGCAGGGGCTCTATTGCCCCTTGGGGGACTTCCACATCGACCCCGTGCGCCCGGTGAAGCGGGCGCTCATCACCCACGGCCATTCCGACCACGCCCGCGCCGGCCACCGGCACGTGATGGCGACGCGGGAGACGCTGCTCATCATGGGCGTCCGCTACGGCGAGGACTTCGCGGGCTCGACCCAGGAGGCCCGCCTCGGCGAAGCCGTGAGGCTCGGCGATGTGACCGTGCGCTTCACGCCCGCGGGCCATGTGCTGGGCTCGGCGCAGATCGCCATCGAGGCCAGCGGCACCCGCGTGGTGGTCTCGGGCGACTACAAGCGCGCCGAGGACCCGACCTGCCTTCCCTACGAGGTCGTGCCCTGCGACGTGTTCATCACGGAGGCCACCTTCGGCCTGCCCGTGTTCCGCCATCCCGACACCCGGGACGAGGTGCGAAAGCTTCTGGCCTCCGTGCGGCTCTTCCCCGAGCGCGCCCACATCGTCGGTGCCTATGCGCTGGGCAAGGCGCAGCGGATGATGGCGCTGCTGCGGGAGGAGGGCTACGACGAGCCGATCTACATCCACGGGGCGCTCGAAAAGCTCACCGCTTTCTACAAGAGCGAGGGCATCCCCTTGGGCGAGACCCCGAAGGTGGTCGCGACTGAGCGGGGGAAGCTCGCCGGCGCCGTGGTGCTCTGCCCGCCTTCCGCGATGCAGGACCTGTGGTCCCGCCGCTTCCCCGACCCCGTGACATGCTTTGCCTCGGGCTGGATGCGGGTGCGGGCCCGGGCGCGCCAGAAGGGCGTCGAGCTGCCCCTCGTGGTCTCGGACCATTCCGACTGGGACGATCTTTGCCGCACCATCCTCGAAACCGGCGCCGGCGAGGTTTGGGTCACCCACGGTCAGGAGGACGCGCTGGTGCATTGGTGCATGTCCAACGGCATCCAGGCCCGGCCCCTGCACATGCTGGGCTATGGCGACGAGGGGGAGGCAGAAGAATCCCTCCCTGCCAAGGGAGGGTGGTCCGAAGGACCGGGTGGGATGAGAGCTCGAGGTGGGGAGGTGGATGCTTCCACCCCACCCGCCCCTGCGGGGCACCCTCCCCTGGCGGGGAGGGATGAGGGGGAGCCATGAACCGCTTCGCCGCCCTCCTCGACCGACTCATGTACGAGCCGCGCCGCAACGCGAAGCTGCGGCTTCTCGTGGACTACTTCCGCAACACCCCGGACCCGGATCGCGGCTGGGCCCTCGCCGCCATGACCGATGCACTCATGTTCAAGGAGGCGAAGCCGAAGCTGATCCGCGGCCTCGTGGAGGAGCGGGTCGATCCAGTGCTGTTCCGCATGAGCTACCATTATGTGGGCGACCTCGCGGAATCCGTGGCGCTGATTTGGCCCGGTCCCAAGGACGAAAGGACGGGAGACATCGGCCCCGGCCACAACCGCCCTCCGCTGCATGTGCCCTCCATCACGGAGGTGATCGAAACGCTGGCCACCACGAGCAAGAGCGACCTGCCCGCCCGGATGGCGGAATGGCTCGATGCGCTGGACGAGACCGGCCGCTGGGCGCTGCTGAAGCTCATCACCCGGGAGCTGCGCGTCGGCGCCTCGGCGCGCCTCGCCAAGACGGCCGTGGCGCAGTTGGGCGGGCTCGAAGCCGACGACGTGGAGCTCATCTGGCACGGGCTCGAACCGCCCTACGAGAGCCTGTTCGCCTGGGTCGAGGGCCGAGGGCCGAAGCCCGAATCCGGCAACCCGGCACCGTTCCGCCCGCCCATGCTCTCCCATCCCCTGGAGGAGGAGGACTTCGAGAAGCTCGATGCGCCTTCCTTCCTCGCCGAATGGAAATGGGACGGCATCCGCCTGCAGGCGGTGGCAGGCCGCGGGGCCGACGGGCGCGCGGTGACGCGCATCTATTCCCGCACCGGCGAGGACGCCTCCAAGGCCTTTCCCGACCTCGTGGAGGCCCTGCAATTCGAGGGCGCCATCGACGGCGAACTCCTCATCGTGCGCGAGGGCCGGGTGCAGAGTTTCAACGTGCTGCAGCAGCGTCTCAACCGCAAAGCGGTGACCCCAAAACTCGTCGCCGAGTTTCCGGCGCATTTGCGCGTCTACGACATCCTCACCGAGGGCGAGGATGACCTGCGCGCGCTTCCCTTCGCGGAGCGGCGCCGGCGCCTCGAAGCCCTCGTGGCGCGCTTGAACGATCCGCGCATCGACCTCTCGCCGATGGTGCCCTTCGCGTCCTGGGAGGAACTCGCCGCCGCCCGCGCGAACCCGGCCTCCGTGGGCGCCGCCCCCGATGCGGACGCCATCGAGGGCGTGATGGTGAAGCGGGCCGACAGCCCATACCTTCCCGGCCGGCCCAAGGGCTACTGGTACAAGTGGAAGCGCGAGCCCTACCTCGTGGATGCCGTGATGATGTATGGCCAGCGTGGCCACGGGAAGCGCTCGTCCTTCTATTCCGACTACACCTTCGGGGTCTGGCGCGAGGGGCCGAACGGGGACGAGCTCGTGCCGGTCGGCAAGGCCTATCACGGCTTCACGGACGAGGAGCTCGTGAAGCTCGATCGCTACGTCCGCAACCACACGGTCAACCGCTTTGGGCCCGTGCGGGAGGTGGAGTACGGCAAGACCAAGGGCCTCGTGCTCGAAGTGGCCTTCGAGGGGCTGCAGCGTTCGACCCGGCACAAATCCGGCGTCGCCATGCGCTTTCCCCGCATCCACCGCATCCGCTGGGACAAGCCTCCCGCGGAAGCCGATCGCCTGGAAACCCTCGAAAAGATCCTCGAACGGGGCGAGCAGGAGGTTTATCCGCTGGAGCGGGACGAAGGATGACCGAGCGGGAGGTCGAAACGCTCGCCGAGGGCGCGGTGACCCGGCAGGTCACGGGCCGCCTCACCGTCGAGACGCAGGGTCAGGGCTTTACCGAGATCACGGAGCCGGTGCGCCGCTGGGTGGCGGGCGCCGGCCTTTCCCACGGCCTCCTCACCGCCTTCTGCCGCCACACCTCGGCCTCGCTCACGATCCAGGAAAACGCCGATCCGGACGTGCGCACGGATCTGCTCACGGCCCTGGACCGCCTCGCGCCGCGCCATGCCGCTTATGTCCACGCCATCGAGGGGCCGGACTACATGCCGGGCCATATCCGCACGATGCTCACCGATGTCGCCGTGACGATCCCGGTGGTGGATGGCCGCCCGACGCTCGGGACGTGGCAGGGGCTCTACCTCGTGGAGCACCGCGACCGGCCGCACCGGCGCGAGGTGGTGCTTCATCTCATGGGCGGTTAAGCCAACGGGCGCTCCACCGCAGCGGCGCTCAAGCCGGCGCGTGTTTCCCGTAGCCCGGCGGTCAGGTCGACGCCGGCAAGACGAGGCTCAGCGCCAGCATGGCGACCGCACCGCGGGCATAGAGAAGGGCGACCTCGCGGTAGCAGACCTTCAGGGTGGAGGCGATGATCCGCTGGGCGATAGCCGCGGGCGGACGCTGCTCCTGGTCGAGCATGAGCCAGACCTCGGTGCGCTTGTAGGGCCGCCTGTCGGCCAGTTCGGCCCGCAGGATCAGGATGAAACTGGCGAGCAAGCACAGCACGCCGCCGGTCTTGAGGGACAGGGCCGGCATTCCGGCAAGCCCGAACATGAAGCATACGATGGCGAGGAGGCCGAACCCGGCTCCCCGCAGAACCGACAGACGCGCGAATGCTTCGATGTGCTCCATGACGCGACAGCCTCTCCTGGCGCCGACCCGATCGGGAGCCGGCCCGCTTCAATGTCTCTCCTGGGGACGTACTCACGCAACGATTTTCTGAGACTAAAGTTCAAGCTCGGCCATGCATGCGGCATGCCAGCCCGAACCCAGCCCGAGACGAGCGGGAGCGCAGGCAGAGCGGCGGTGAGGTAGGGAGAGGCGCGAGGCTCTTTTAAGAGCCGGATCGCGCGAGCGCCGGGAAGGCGATGATCGCGACGCCGAGGAGCCAGATGCCGAGCGAAGCGGCGTCCGATCGGGTCCGGCCCGTGACGCGCTCGAAGATCGCGGCCGGGATGCCCCCGACGATGAGCGCCGTCGTCGAGAGCAGAAGCGACGTGAAATAGAACAGCAGCACCGGCGTCGAGATGAAGAAGGCGGGCCCGAAGAACTTCACGAGCAGGAAGGCTGGGTCGAAATAGGGGGAGAAATGCATGCCGCTGAGCAACGCCAGGCCGGCGATCCCGATGAGGAACCCATCCTGCCGCAACAGGGCTTCGCGATCGACTTGCTCGGTCATCGGGCGATTCCTTGGGTGAGGTGCGTGAGATGCATCAGCCGGCCGCTGGCGAGATGAGGTCTAGGGGGGTCAGCCGGCCACCGGCGAGATGAGGCCGTAGCTGCGGAGGATGAAGAAGAGCAGGATGCGGGCGAGGAACACCCAGACCACCGCGAGCAGCACGATCAGCCGGTCCGGCACCACCTGGGGGGTCAGGAAGCCCACGCCCCGCACGATCGGGTCCGTGACCTGCGCGAAGACCCGCCAGATCACCTTGTCGGAATCAGGCTGGAAGATGAGCGAGAGCAGGAAACGGCCGAGCAGCGTGTACATGGCCGCTGCCAGGATCAGGTTCGGGACCTGAAAAACCCAGAAGTCGTCGCCGCCCGCCATGGGACCTCCCCGGTGAAGCCGGCCGTTCGCGGCCGATCGTTCAGTCTCTGTTTGTGAAAGAAAGAGGGGCGGGAGACAAGCTCCCGCCCCTCCGCGTACCACCAAAGGATGGTGCGCCTTAGGCGACCTTCTCGTCCATCAGCGCCTTGCCGCGCGGACGGCGGATCTCGTCGATGAAGTCCTGCATCTCCTTGGAGGGGGCGGGGGTCATCAGCGAGACGATGATCATCACCGCGAAGCCGACCGGCAGGCCGAACAGCGCCGCAGAGATGTTGTTGACGTTGAACCAGCCCACCTTGGAGGCCAGGCCCGCCGGCGTGTCCGCATTGGCATTGGCGAGAGCCGCCGCCATGTCGGGCACGATGGGCGCACCGGTCACCGGGTTCAGGAGCGACGTCATCCCGAGGGAGGTGACGCCGAAGGACGGGTAGTAGCGCGACACCACGAGGTAGAGGAGCGTGATGGCGAATCCGGCAGCCATGCCGGCCACCGCGCCCGCCGAGGTCGTGCGCTTCCACCAGATCCCGAGCACCAGGGCCGGGAAGAGGCCGGCCGCGGCGAGCGAGAACGCCCAGGCCACCATCGCGACGATGTCGGCTGGACGATGCGACGCCACGTAGGCTGCGATCAGGGCCACGACGATGAGCAGCGTGCGGGCCACCACCAGACGGCGAGCCGTCGGCGCGTTCTTGTCGATCATCTTGTAGTAGACGTCGTGCGAGAGCGCGTTGGCGATGGCGAGCAGGAGCCCGTCAGCGGTCGAGAGCGCGGCCGCGAGACCACCCGCCGCCACGAGACCGGCGACCACATACGGCAGGCCCGCGATCTCAGGGGTCGAGATCACGATCGCGTCGTTGTCGATGCGCAGATCCGCGAAGCGGAGCTGGTGGGTGAAGGTGGCCATGTCGCCGGCGTAGTTCACCGCTTTAGCGCAGGCGGCCCGGATGGCGTCGAGGGTGGTGGCGTCGACACCGCAGACCTTCACGAGGCCCACCTTGCCGTACGAGTACACCCAACCCGGCAGCGAGCTCAGGTTCTGGCCGATCACCTCACGGAACACCTCGAGCTTCGCGAAGGCGGCATAGGCCGGCGCCGTGAAGTAGAGGATGAAGATGAACACGAGCGACCAGGCGACCGACACGCGAGCCTCACGGACGCTGGGCGTCGTGAAGTAGCGCATCAGCACGTGAGGCAGCGACGCCGTGCCGATCATGAGGCAGAGGATGAGCCCGAAGTAGTTGAGCGGGCTCAGGTTCAGGAAGGCCTCCGTATGGGGCTTGATCTGCGCCGCGGTGGCGAGACCCTGCTGGACCATCTGGGTCTCGCGGGCGGCGAGCTCCTGGAGGACCTGACCGTAGGTGAGCTGCGGCACCGGCAGGCCGTAGCGCTGCGCGGAGAGGATCACCACCGGGACGAGATAGGCCACGATCAGCACGATGTACTGGGCCACCTGGGTCCAGGTGACCGCGCGCATGCCGCCGAGCATGGAGCAGACCAGGATGCCCACGAGACCGACGAACACCGCCACCTCGAAGGGCATGCCGAGCAGACGCGCGCCGATGAGGCCCGTGCCCACGATCTGCGCCACCACGTAGGTGAAGGAGCAGCTCATCAGCACGATGATGCCCATGATGCGCGCGCCGTTGCCTCCGAAGCGGAAGGCGAGGAAGTCCGGCACCGTGTAGCAGCCGAACTTGCGCAGGTAGGGAGCGATGAGCGTCGCCACGAGCACGTAGCCGCCGGTCCAGCCCAAGATATAGGCGAGGCCGTCGTATCCGAGCGCGTAGAGCGTGCCGGCCATGCCGATGAACGAGGCCGCGGACATCCAGTCCGCCGCGGTCGCCATGCCGTTGTAGAAGGCCGGTACCTTGCGGCCTGCCACGTAGTATTCCGACACCTGCATGGTGCGCGACATGATGCCGATGAGGGCATACACGCCGATCGTGAAGATCACGAACAGGTAGCCGATGATGTAGTTGGGAACGCCGACCTGCTCAAGAACGGCGAGGAGGAGGACGAAGCCGAGGAAGCCGCCCGTATAGGTGGCGTAGACCCGGCCGAGGTTGTTGGTGAAATCAGAATCGGCTGCTTGCGTTGCCATGATGCCCCCCGATCACTCGTCTTCCGCGAAGCCGTATTCGCGATCGATCTTTTCCTGCCGGTTGGCGAACCAGAACAGCATGATGACGAACGCGATCAGCGACCCTTGGGCGGCCATGTAGAAGCCGACCGGGAATCCGAAGACGACGATCTTGTTCAGAGCGCCGACGAAAAAGTGGATGGCGAAACTGAAGAAAAGCCAGAGGCCGATGACGATGTACGTCAGCCTCTGGGTGTCGGCCCAATGGGCCTCGACCTTGCGTTGATCCATCGAGCGTACTCCCCAAGACTTGTGCTGGGCTTCCGAGGCTTCGTGACCGGCCGTCCACGCAAGCGCGCACGGCGAGTCCGAGCCTTCTGGCCCGTGGCGAAGTGAAGCAGACCCAAAGGAAAGTACAGCCTAGCACTTAGTCGTAGAGCTTCGCGCAGCCTGCGGGGCTCACGCGGCTCTTGAACCCTTTGCCGTCTCATGTGGTATTCAGGAGCCGCGGGAGGGGCCTGGAGCCAGGACAACGAGAGCTCCCGCCTGGGAGGACGGCGTTGCAAGGTCAGACCAACACGACCATCGTCATTGCGGACGACCACCCCCTGTTTCGAGGGGCGCTGCGCCAAGCCATCGGCTCCCTTCTCCCCCGCTCCCGCGTTCTCGAAGCCACAGGCCTCGACGCCCTGAAGAGCACCCTGGCGGTCGAGAAGGAGGTGGATCTGATCCTCCTCGATCTCACCATGCCGGGGGTTCAGGGCTTTTCCGGGCTGATCTCGCTGCGTGCCGAGAACCCCGACATTCCGGTGGTGATCGTGTCGGCCACCGAGGAGCCGACCGTCATCCGCCGAGCCATCGAGTTCGGGGCGTCGGGCTTCATCCCCAAATCCATGAACGTGGACAGCATCGGCTCCGCCATCGAAGCGGTTCTGGCGGGCGATGCCTGGACGCCGCCGGACGTGGACCTCACCGCCACCGAGGACAAGGAAACCGCCGACCTCGTGCGGCGGCTCGGCACCCTCACCCCGCAGCAGGTGCGCGTGCTCATGATGCTGTCGGAAGGCCTGCTCAACAAGCAGATCGCCTACGAGCTCGGCGTCTCGGAAGCCACCGTGAAGGCGCACGTGTCGGCGATTCTCGACAAGCTCGGGGTGGACAGCCGCACGCAGGCCGTGATCGCGGCGTCCCGGATCGGCGTCACGCAACGCCCCTCCCCGGCCGGCGTGGACTAGCCGGGCTGGCGCCTTAGGCCGCCAGCCCGTTGAAGAAGCCGTCGATGCGCTCCAGCGCCTGATCCGTGAGCTTGCTCTCGAAGCGGTGGAACACATGCGCGCCGCCGGGCCAGAGCGCGAGCTCCGCCCGGTTGCCCGCGGCCGCCCAGCGGGGCGCCATGAACAAGCTGTCGTCGAGGAGCGGGTCCATGGTGCCCACCGAGAACAGGGCCGGCGGCATGCCCTTGAGGTCCGCATAAAGCGGCGAGATGTCGGGGCTGCGCCGGTCGACGCGGGGTCCGCAGAGATTGTCGGCGAAGATGCGGATGTCGCGGGTGTTGAGAATGAGCTTCGGTGCGCCCCAGCGCGCCGCGCTCGGCGTCAGCGTGACGTCGTAGCAGCCCGCGAACAGGTTCGCGCCCGCAAAGGGCGTGAGGCCGTGGCGGTCGCGCAGGCGCAGCAGGGTCACGGCCGAGAGATGCGCCCCCGCCGATTCGCCCCCGATGGTGAGGAGATTCGTGCCGAAGCGCTTCGTGCCCTCCTGCACCACCCACAAGGCCGCCGCCTCGCAATCGTCATGCGCGGCCGGATACGGATGCTCCGGGGCAAGCCGGTACTCCACCGAAACGCAGGCGAAACCGCAGGCATCGGCGATGCGGTCGAGCCATGGATCCTGCTCGTCCGCGGTGCCCAGCGTCCAGCCGCCGCCGTGAATGTGGAAATAGATCCCCCGCGGATTTTCGGGCGCGATGATCCGCAAGGGCAGATCGCCCGCGGGCCCGGGGATCGTGATCACCTGCGCCCGGGGGCTTCTGGGGAGAGGCGGAAACGGACCCAACCCCTGCCGGCGCCGCTCGCGGATGAGCGCCGGCGGGAAGGACCATGAATCCGGCAGAGCCGCGAGCTTCGCGAGGATCTCCTCGTTTTGGGCGCGGGTCTCGTCGCTGACGGCAGCGGGGTCGAGGAGGGCGGGGTCGATCATCGGTGGCATCCGTCGGCGAAGGGGTCTGAAACCATGCGGCGCGATCACCGGTTGCCAGGATCGCACGGTCTTGCGATGAAGCATGAGCCGCGGCTTCGGTCCAGCGGCTGACGCATCGGGCTTCGTCCCACCTCAAGGCCAGGGTATGTCGGATCCGAACCGTTTCTTGGGAGCCTCGCCGGGCACCGTGCTGGTCCGGCTCCTGTTCCTGTCGCTCCTCGTCGGCGCCTTCCTGGCCTTTCTCAACATCACCCCGATCGAGCTCTTCAGGGACGTGTTCTACTGGCTGCGCTCAGCCATCCATCTGAGCCTCGATTCGATCCTCGAGATCGGGCGCTGGCTCCTCTACGGCGCGATGATCGTGGTGCCGGTTTTCCTGATCGGCCGCCTGCTCGGCCGGCGTTAAAGCCCCTCCTGGTGAACGCCTCTCCGGCATCGCCTCGCATGATCGAGGTGAACCATCGGCGCATGCTCGTCATCGCGCTGCCGATGACGCTGTCGCATGTGACGACGCCGCTGCTCGGCCTCGTGGATGCCACCGTGATCGGGCGCCTGGGCGAGGCCCATCTGCTCGGAGCCGTGGCGCTCGGCGCCGTGATCTTCGACTTCCTGTTCTGGAGCTTCGGTTCGCTGCGCATGGCCACCGCCGGCCTCACCGCGCAGGCCACCGGCGCCGGCGACGCCCGCGAGACCGACCGGACGCTCGCCCGCGCTCTCGTCGTGGCCGTGATCGTCGGCCTTCTCATCGTTCTCCTGCAATGGCCCATCGCCGCCCTCGCCTTCCGGCTCGCCGGCGCGAGCGAAGCGGTCACGGGCGCGCTCTCGACCTACTTCGCGGTGCGGATCTGGTCGGCGCCGTTCACGCTCGCCAATTACGTGATCCTCGGCTCGACGCTCGGGCGCGGGCGCACGGATCTCGGCCTCGTGCTGCAGGTGGCGATCAACGTCGCCAATATCGTTCTCACGGTGGCCTTCGTGATGGGCCTGGAGTTCGGCGTCGCGGGCGCCGCCCTCGGCACCCTGCTCGCGGAGGGCGCGGGCGTGGCCTTGGGCTTCGTGGTGCTGCGCCGCCTCGGCTCGAATCCGTTCCGGGTCTCCCAGGCGGAAGTGTTCGACCGCGCCGCGATGCTGCGGACGCTCGCGGTCAACCGGGACATCATGATCCGCACCGTCGCGCTGGCGCTCGCCTTCGCGATCTTCACCGCTCAAGGGGCGCGGACGGGCGACGTGACGCTCGCCGCGAATGCGGTGCTCTACAACATGTTCCTGATCGGCGGCTATTTCCTCGACGGCTTCGCGACCGCCGCCGAGACCCTGTGCGGGCAGGCGATCGGCGCCCAGGACGAGCGCGGGTTTCGCCGCGCCGTCTCCTTGAGCCTCGTGTGGAGCCTCGGCTTCGGGCTGCTGGTCTCGGCGCTGTTCTTCGCCGGCGGCGGCTGGTTCATCGACTTCGTGTCCACGAACGCGGAGGTGCGCGCGCAGGCCCGCGACTACCTCCTCTTCGCGGCCCTCACGCCGCTGGTCGGCGCTGCGGCCTTTGCCTATGATGGGATCTATATCGGCGCGACCTGGACGCGGGCGATGCGCGATCTCATGCTCCTCGCCTTCGCGCTCTACGGCGCCACGCTCCTCGTCGCCGGTTCCTTGGGCAATACGGGCCTTTGGATCGCCTTCCTGGTGTTCTTGAGCGTGCGCGGCGTCGGCCAGGCACTGCTCTGCCCTCGCCTCACGCGCCAGGCCTTTCCTTAAAACCGCCCCTCGGCGATCGCTGCAGCATCGCGCCCTACCGCCTGATGAAGGTCCGGCAGGCCGGACTTCTCCAATTCCCGCAGCAATCCGCGCTTGATGTCGCCGATGAGCGCCGGGCCCTTGTAGACGAGCGCCGAATAGAGCTGCACGAGGCTGGCGCCGGCGCGGATCTTCGCCCACGCCGCTTCCGCGGAATCCACGCCGCCGACCCCGATCAGGGGGATGCGCCCCGCCACCCGCAGCGCGGTCTGCGCGAGGATGCGCGTGGAGGGCTCGAAGAGCGGCCGGCCCGACAGGCCTCCCGCTTCCTTGGCGAGCGCGGTTTCCTGGAGCGATGCCGGTCGGGCCACGGTGGTGTTCGACACGATGAGCCCGTCGATGCCGCGCTTCAGCGCCGTCGCCACGATCGCGTCGAGGGCGTCGAGGGTGAGATCGGGCGCGATCTTGAGGAGGATCGCGGTGCGGGCGGCGCCCAGCGCCTGCGCGCGCTCCCGCGTCTCCAGGCAACGGGCGAGAATCTCGTCCAGGAAGGCCTCGCCCTGGAGATCGCGCAGGCCCGGCGTGTTGGGCGACGACACGTTGATGGTGAGGAACGCCACGAGGCCACAGAGCGCTTCCACGCAGCGCACGTAATCGGCGATGCGATCCGTGGCGTCCTTGTTGGCGCCGATGTTCACGCCGACGATGCCGGGCCGTCCGCGCCGGCGGCCCAGGCGCTCGCGCGCAGCGTCGAGCCCGTCGCTGTTGAGGCCGTAGCGGTTGATGATCGCGCCGTCGCGCGGCAGGCGGAACGCTCGCGGGCGCGGATTGCCGGGCTGCGGCAGCGGCACCACGCCGCCGAGTTCCACGAAGCCGAAGCCGAGCGAGAGCAGCGCATCCGGCACCTCGCATTGCTTGTCGTAACCGGCCGCGAGACCGACCGGGTTGGGAAAGCGCAGGCCGAAGGCCGCGACCGCAAGGCGCGGATCGTCCGTGGGCGGCGGCCCCGGCGGCAGAAGGGCCAGGCTGCGGATCGTCAACTGGTGCGCAGTTTCCGGATCGACCGCATGGAGCGCCGGCCGCGCGAGGGCAAAGAGCGCGCCGATCACGGGGCGAGATCCGGGGACGCGTGCCCGCCGGCCGCATCGAGATCCGGGAACACGTGCCCGCCCTCCGCATCGAGGGGCAAGGGCTTCACCCATAAGGCCGAGCGCGGATCGAGTTCCGCATAGAGATGCGGAAAGAGATCGCCGCCGCGCGAGGGCTCGTAGCGCAACGCATCGCCGAGCCGCTCGCCCTCGACCGCAACGAGCAGCAGATCGGTCTGCCCGGCGAAATGCTTTGCGGCCGTTTCCCGCACCTGCGCGGCGGTGGAGAAATGGATATAGCCGTCCTGAAGGTCGATCGGAGCGCCGCGAAAGCGCTCGTCCCGTTCGGCCTCGCGCCAGAGCGGTTCAGGGCAGATCTTGTAGATCAGGGGCATCGTGATCGCCTCGTCGCGAAGGAGCCGGGTCAAGCGGTGACTAGCCGGGTCGCCAGGGAGCCGGTTTCAGCGGTGACTAGCCGGCGCATGGCGGCCTATCAACAGGGCGGCGAAAACTTGTGCCGAACCGGGTGCCAGACGGGTTGCATCCCGGCTCGAACACCTTTAATTTCCTAGTCTTAGGCTCAGCTTCCCAGCCCCATTCCACGCCAGACAGGTTCTCTGTGATGTTGTCCCACGACCGAATTTGGGCCGCGATCGACGCGCTGGCGGCCCGCTACGGCATGACGGCCTCGGGCCTCGCCCGCAAGGCCGGCCTCGACGCCACGAGCTTCAACAAATCGAAGCGCACGAGCCCCGATGGCCGCGACCGCTGGCCGTCCACCGAGTCGGTCGCGAAGGTGCTGCGCGCCACGGGCGCGACGCTCGAGGACTTCCTGCGGCTCGTGGAACCCGCGGGCGAGTTGCGCCGCTCCATGGTGCCCTTGATCGGCATGACGCAGGCGGGCGCCGGCAAGTACTTCACCGACGACGGGCTGCCCACCGGCGGCCCGGGCTGGGAGGAGATCGACTTCCCGGATTTCGGTCAGGAAAAGGTGTTCGCCCTCGAAGTAACGGGCGATTCCATGCTGCCGCTCTATCGCGACGGCGACGTGCTCATCGTCTCCCCCACCGCCAGCGTGCGCAAGGGCGACCGCGTGGTGGTGCGCACCAGCGGCGGCGAGGTGACCGCGAAGGAGCTGAAGCGCCGCACCGCCAAGACGCTGGAATTGCGCTCGCTCAACAGCGATCACCCGGACCGCATCATCCCCATGGAAGACGTGGCCTGGGTGGCCCGCGTGATGTGGGCGCGGCAATAGGCGGCCGAAAACCCATCCCTCCCTGCCAAGGGAGGGTGGACGCTGCGCAGCAGCGGCCGGGTGGGATGAGAGCTCAGTCTGTCCAGGTGAGCGCTTCCACCCCACCCGGTCCTTCGGACCACCCTCCCCTGGCGGGGAGGGATGACTAAGCCGCTTTGCCGGCGCGCCGGTCCTGCACGAAGGCCTCGTGCTCGCGGACGAGGTCGCCGGCGAGCGCCTTGTCGATGAGCGCGCGGGTTTCCTTCACGCCGTAGAGCGCCACGAAGGAGCCGAAGCGGGGGCCGCGCGGCTCTCCGAGCAGCACCTGATAGATCGTGTTGAACCACTCGATGGAGACGCCCGGCCGCTCCGGCGTCGCGCCCTTCGCCTTCAGATCCTGATAGCGCGGCTCAGCCCGGCCCACATTGTAGATCTGCTCCTGGATCGATTCCGCGGTGGGGGTCTCGATCGCCGCCAGCGCCTCGCTCAGACGCCGGAGGGAAGCGGCCTCCACCTCGTCCGGCAGACGGTAGGTCTTCTGCGGCTTCACGAAGTCCTGGAAGTACTTCACCGCGTGACCGACGAGGCGGTTCAGGCGCGGATGCGTCTCGGGCGACACGCCCGGCGCATAGCGGCGGATGAAGCCCCACAGCACCGCGGGATCTTCCGAGTTCGCCACCGCGGTGAGGTTGAGCAGCATCGAGAACGAGATCTGCGTGCCGGGCTGGTTCGAGCCCGCGGACGACACCAGTTCCGGCTCCGGCGGGTTGCCGGCATGGAGATGCCACACCGGGTTGCCGAGGCGCGTCTTCGCGTCCTGGCCCGGGTACTTCTCCAGGAAGGTGAGATAATCGTCCACGTGGCGCGGGATCACGTCGAAGTAGAGACGCTTCGCCTCGCGCGGCTTGTTGAACATGAAGAGCGCGAGGCTCTCGGGCGTGCCGTAATCGAGCCACTCGTCGATGGTGAGCCCGTTGCCCTTGGACTTCGAGATCTTCTGCCCGCCCTCGTCCAGGAAGAGCTCGTAGTTGAACCCCTCCGGCGGCATCCCGCCGATGGCCTTGGCGATCTCGCCCGAGAGCTTCACGGAATCGATGAGGTCCTTGCCGGCCATCTCGTAATCGACGCCGAGGCTCACCCAGCGCATGGCCCAGTCGGGCTTCCATTGCAGCTTGACGTGACCGCCGGTGACGGGCGTCTCGAAGCGCTCGCCCGTCTCGGGGTCGCGCCACACGATGGTGCCGGCCTCGACGTTGCGCTCCTCGATGGGCACCTGCATCACGTGCCCGGTCTTCGGGTGCAGGGGCAGGAAGGGCGAGTAGGTTTGCCGCCGCTCCTCGCGCAGCGAGGGCAACATGATCGCCATCACGGCGTCGTAGCGCTGGAGCACCGTGAGCAGCGTCCGGTCGAAGCGCCCCGCGCGGTAGCAATCGGTGGCGGAGAGGAACTCGTAGTCGAAGCCGAAGGCATCGAGGAAGGCGCGCAGCCGCGCGTTGTTGTGGCGCCCGAAGCTGTCATGCGTCCCGAAGGGGTCCGGCACCTCGGTCAGCGGCTTGTTGAGGTGCTGCGCCAGCAGCTCCCGGTTCGGCACGTTGTCGGGCACCTTGCGAAGCCCGTCCATGTCGTCCGAGAAGGCGACGAGGCGCGTCGGGATCGTGTCCCCCGTGAGCACCCGGAAGGCATGGCGCACCATGGAGGTGCGGGCGACCTCGCCGAAGGTGCCGATATGCGGGAGGCCCGAGGGACCGTAACCGGTCTCGAACAGCACCTCGGTTTTCCCTGTCCGCTTCAGCCGCTCCACGAGCTTGCGGGCCTCTTCGAAAGGCCAGGCATTGGCGGTCTGGGCGGCCTCGGCGAGCGGGGGATCAAGGTGCAGGGGCTGGGTCATGGCTCTTCGGGTGGCGCTCGACGCCGCAGGGTGCTGGAAAGCGCGGCACACTAGGGACGGCGCCCCGGAGGGTCAATGCGGCCTGAGGCGTGCTGTCCAGCCCGCTCGCAACGCCGGAAGAGGGTCGAGCACGGACCGACCGCCTGAACGGATCGGCCCCCGCGGGCACCGCGAGGGCTACTGGAGAGAGTCCAAGACGCTCATTCGGTAGGGCGCACCGAGGCGTCGACGCTGGACGAGACCGGGATCGCAGCTTTGCGTGGACCGCCTGTAGCGACAGGCCGTGCGCCGTCCTTCAGCCGACGCGGGAGGGTGCGGTCCTCATGAGTTTAGGCCTGTATTGATCCTCCTCGGCCGCGCCCTGCGCCAAGGCCTGCAACGAGCGCACCAGCAGGGTGAACGAGGCTGCGAGGAGAACGGCGTCCTTCAAGAGGAACTGACCCGGCATGGCGGACAAGGCAGGGAAACCGCCGGCACTCGGCTCCGCAACACCTGCCGTCGTGAACATGAACGTGAGCGTGAGGGCAAAGGTCATCATCGCCATGAGGGACCCGATGACGGAGATCGCCGGGCGGAAGCCACCCACGGCCAGAGCCAGAGCGATGGTGAGTTCCATGACACCGACAACGGCGCTCGACCCGCGCGCACCGAGCCACATGTGGAGCCAATCGAAGAAGGGCGACGCGCTGGTGAACGGCGCGATGCCTTCGGCTTCGTAGGCCGTAAACTTCATGCCTCCGAACCAGATGAAGATCAGCACGAGCGTTCCGCGCAGCGCATGCGTCGTAACCCGATCGAGGTGCGCCAGATCGGAGGCCATCGAACGTGTTCTCATTCCGCTCGCCATCGCCGTGTCTCCCGAACCTCAAGCAAAATCGTACGAGGTGAGGAGCGAGCATGGCCGGCAACGCCCTTTGAGGATTGCGCGGAACGACGGCGACTTGCCGCAAACGCTCACGTGCTTGTCACGAGGGCGGCGGGACGTTTGGGATCGGTCGAACAGGAGCGGGTTCACGCCAGGACACGCGTTCCCCACGCGAACGAGCCGTACATCGGCGAACCCGTGGAGGAGCTCCCGCGCGGCCACCGATCGAGGCTTGGCATGGCAGCGCGGCGCTCATGGTCCGCCATAGGCCTGCGTTCGAGCTTGCGACGTGTGGGCTAGTAGGGGCTGATCGGGAAGAAGCGCAGATAGATCTCCGCGTATTTCCCCTCCTCCCAGAGGCGCTGCATCGCGTGATCGAGGGCGCGGCGGAGGTTGTCGTCGTCCTTGCGGACCACGAAGCCGATGCCTTCGCCGAAGAAGCGGCTCTCGAGATAGGGCCCGCCCGAGAAGGCGCAGCAGCCGGCGGCATCGGTGCCGCCGAGCCACAGGGCGAGGTTCAGGCCGTCCGCGAACAGGTAATCGACCTCGCCGTTCTTCACCGCGCGTTGCGCGGCCGGAAGATCGGGGAAGTCCCGGGTCGTGGCGCCGGGGAGGAACGTCTTGACGTAGACCTCGAGGGCCGTGCCCTGCACGACCGCGATGCTCTTGCCCTTCACGGCCGCGCCCAGTGGCTCCGGCGTGTTGCGGTCCTTGCGCACCACGAAGCGCGCGGGGATTTTGAAGTAAGGATTCGTGGCGCCGAAGCGCTGGCGCAGATCGACGGTGATCGGCACCGCCGCCGCCACCACGTCCCCGCCTCCCTCGGCCAGCGTCGGCAGGAGCGTATCGAAGCGGCGCGCCTGGATCGTGCAGGTGAGCGTGAGGCGTTCGCAGGCGGCGCGCGCAAGTTCGACCACGAAGCCCGTGGGATTGCCGTCGGGCCCGGCGAAATGCAGCGGCGGGAACTCGTCCTCGGTGAGGAAGCGGATGGTGCGCCCCGGCGGGAGTTCCGGCCGCTCCAGGCGAACCCGCGGATCCCAGAAGTTGGGAAGCGTGACGCCCTGCGCCTGAGCCGAGGCGCCGGACTGCACCCAGGCGAAGCCGGCGAGCCCAAGAAGCGCCAGCGCTCTTGTCCACACGGCTAAGTTAGGCTTTCTTTTGCGGACGATCTCGTCTTGGTTGCAGGCCCGGCTCACGTGCACCTCGTCGTCTCGCCCCACGGTGCGGAGCTATCGTTCTTCCAGGAGGGAGGTCAAGCGCACGGCCCCTCGATCGGACCGGAGGATGCGGGAGCGCCGCTCCCGGTGGAAATCGGGTTCCTGGCCCAGCACGGCTTTCCCGTCGGCCTCCTGCGTTACGCGGCGGCCCGGGCGGCCCGCCTTGGCGTTGATGCCGACACCTTCATGATCGCCCACGGTCTCATCGACGAGACCACCTTCTATCGTGCGCTTGCGGACGAACTCCGCGTCCCGTTCCTGCCCCGGCCCGAGGTCGGCGCGCACGCCTCCTATCCCGCGAGCATCTTGAGCGGCTTTGCGCCCCTCGCCTCGCGTTCGCCCCGGTGGGCGGCGGCTCCGGCCGGTCCAGGCCTCGTGCGGCTCCTCATGAGCCGCCGGGCGTTCGGCGACGGGCTTGCGATCACGACACCTCAGGCGCTGACCCGTGCGGTCATCGCCGCCCGCGCCGACGGCATCGCGGACGCCGCGGCTCATCGGCTGCCCGACCAGGCGCCTCTCGTCTCCTATCGCGGGCAGCTGACCCACGCTCAGGCGGTTGCCCTCGTGGCGCTCTTCCTCGTCCTGCTGCTGGCGCTCGTGGACGGCGGCACCTTCGACGTGGCATCGCTCGCCTTGGGCCCGCTCTTCCTGGCCATGGTCGGCCTGCGGCTTGCGGCGGCCCTGCAACCCCCGAGGGCCCCGAGCGAACCGGCCCGCGCGGCGGACGGCGACCTCCCCGTCTACACGGTGATCGTTGCGCTCTACCGGGAGGCCCGCGTGCTGCCGCAGCTCGTCAGCGCCCTGCAAAAGATCGATTATCCGGCATCATGGCGCAAACTCACCTAACCCTCTCAGGCGGGGTTTCGCAATGCCGCCTCCGTCACACAGTGGCATTCCTCTTTCCTGTCCCTTGATCCCCGCCCCTCTCTCCTCTTGTGCCGTCTGGCGAGCTATGGCGTGAAGGAGAGGGAGAGTGCAGCGTGTTTGATTCCCTGTCTGTTCTTGAGGTCAGCGAGGATGAGGTGGCGAGGCGCTTGGAGCGCGCCCGCCAGATTGACGCTTACGTGAAGCGCCTCACCCGCATTCGGGAGGCCGAACTTCAGTGGGTCCACGCCAACGCAGAACTGCTGTCTGACGAGGCTCGTCGGCGGCTGTTTGGTCCAAGTGGGAAGGCGCCAGCGCCAGAGGGCGAAGCCGCCCGCCTCGATGCCCAGTCCCCGTCCGTGGCTCAGGAGGCCCGTTTGGCGGGCGAGCGACCCTCGGCGTGGCGCGATGCCATCCGGGAGGTTCTAGAGCGGGCCGACACTGGCCTGCCCATCAGGAAGATCGCCGAGGAGCTGTCCAAGGGGCCTATGGCCGCACGGCTCAAGCAAAATCCGAATGGTATCTACACTGCTTGCGCGCGCATGGTCGCTCACGACCAACTTGTGAAGCACGGGGAACTCTTGTTCCTGCCGCAAGTGTTCGTGCGCCTCTCCGAAGCCGGGCAGATCCCCTTTGACGACCCCCACGACTCCCTGTCAGGGACGGCAAAGCTTATCGTTGAGATCATAGAGGATGTGGGGCGTCCCTGCCCTCCGGGAGAGATCATCAGTTGCTTGCGAGAGGACGAGGACATAGCTCGGCGCATGATGCGCAACCCTGGCTATGCCTATCAGCTCCTGTCGAAGATGGTCGCGCGGGGCCACCTCGTGAGGTCGGATGGCACCTATCGCCTTCCTCACATGGAATCCGAGCCCAACAGCCCGGATGGCGGCAGCCATGAGCAGCCGCCCGATGAACTCTAACTGGAGGGAGAGGGATGAGGTTAGGTACCAGCTCTCCGACGTTCGGTCCGGCGTCGGAGAGTAGAAACGATTGAGCCGGGCGCTACCAACGCCCGGCTCAACCCTTGGACCACACAATTAAGAACCGGCTTCTGGCTGGAAGTCAGGCCCAAATGCGCAGCCTCGCCAGCTCTAGAGTCGCATCTTTGGTGCTTGGTTTCAAGTCGGAAGCTCCCTTTCGCGCACGCGAGGAGTTTCCATGCGCACTCGTCACCCATGTACCTTTGAGAAGGCCTGCCACGTCCTTTGGGGCGTGCTGGTCATGGGCTGGTCCCAAACTGAGGCTGCCATCCGTATTGGTCTGAACCAGGGCACCGTGTGCCATGTGGTTCACCGCAGGCGCTTCCCGAAGGCCTACCCGGTCCCCCTGAAGGACTAACGGCCCCAACGCCAACACCTCAGGCATCCTCCCTCAGAGCGATGCCTGAGGCCTTGCCGTCCGAGAACACCATCGCGATCCCTCCGGCCTCGAAGGCACGGCACATGGCATCAAGATTGTTCCCGATAGGGCTCCGCTTCCCCGCCTCAAAGTCACGAACCGTGCTGACGCCAACCTTAGCCTTCTTGGCAAGCTCGTCCTGCGACCAGGCCAGCCAGCCGCGAGCAGCCCTGCACTGTTCCGGGGTCAGCGTCATGGCGGCAAAATACCGGCCTCATCTTTATGCGTCAAGGTCATATTTTTCCGTTGACCTAAGCGATCTCATATCAGACCTATTACGTCATAGGTTTTCGTTGAGCTTCGCCGGTGCCCCAGCACTTCCTCCTCTCCTCCGCAGCAAGGTCGCTAAGCCTAGCGACCGTTGCTCGCATGTCGGAGGACAGGCCCGCGAAGCGTTCCGCCAAATCCGCTGGTGCGATACGGGCGGGGAGCCCGTCTGCCCTCGCTGCGGCTGCCTCACGCACTCGTTCCTCACGACGCGCAAGCTGTGGAAGTGCAGGGGCTGCTCGCATCAGTTCAGCGTCACGAGCCAAACGCTTTTCGCCTCTCGCAAGCTCCCGATGCGGGACTATCTGCTTGCCATCGCGATCTTCGTGAATGGAGCGAAGGGCCATAGTGCCCTTCAGCTCTCACGTGATCTCGGCTATGCCTACAAGTCCGCGTTTGTTTTGGCTCACAAGCTTCGCGAAGCTATGGCCTCAGAGAGCGCAGACCACACGGCCTCCGGAGAGATTGAGGTCGATGGGGCCTTCTTTGGCGGCTACGTGAAGCCGGCGAACCATAAAGAGAACCGCCGCGACCGTCGCCTTTGGATCAACCAGAGCGGCAAGCGCCGAGTGGTGGTCGTGATGCGGGAGCGCAAGGGCCGCACGCTGCCTTTCGTGTTTCGGACGGAAGAAGGCGCACTTGCCACCATCGCCGAGCGCGTCGCGCCGGGGAGCATCATTCACGCCGATGAAGCGCGGGCGTGGGACGCTTTGCACTCGCGCTACCTGACGAAGCGCATCAATCACAGCGAAAGCTACTCGGATGGCGAGGCCTGCACCAATCAGGCGGAAAGCTTCTTCTCCCGCATCCGCCGCGCCGAGATCGGTATTCATCACCACATCGCCGGGCCGTATCTCGCTGCCTATGCGCAGGAGATGGCATGGCGCGAGGATCACCGCCGCGTCAGCAACGGTGAACAGTATTTACTGGCAACCAACGCCGCCTTGAACAACCCGCCATCCCGTATTTGGGCCGGGTACTGGCAGCGCGCCACGAGGGCCCGCGTCCATGGCTGACCCGCACGTTGTCTCAACCCTTCGCGCCAAGCGTGAGGAGATTGAGCGCTCGATTGCGTACCTTGAGAGCAAGCTGACAGAGGCCCGCGTGGACCTCTCCCACGCCAATGCCGTGCTCCGGCTCTATGAGCTTGGCCCCGATCCGCATTTACAATTCCCAGCCCATGTGGACCTCAACCGGCTGTTCAAGCGGGGCGAGCTGGTGGCCCTCGCTAAGCAGGCCCTAGAGGCGTCAGGTAGGCCGATGACGACGCGGGAGCTGGCATTGGTCGTTGTTGAGGCCAAAGGCTGGGACACGCAAGACAAGGTGCTACGCTCTGCCGTGGCCTACAGGCTGGTGCAGGCACTCACAATGCAAGCAAAGCGGGGGACGATCGGCAGCCCCGGCAAGCGGGGGAATGTGAGGGTGTGGTCCCCTATTCGCCAGCAATCTGGCGCGTGATCGCCTCACCGTCATCGAAAGTCACGCGGCCTTCTGCAAAAAAGACGTACGAATAACCAATACGCCTGACAAGAGAAAGCATGATTTTCGCAGTTGCCAGCTCATTATTCTCACTTAATTCACGCACTTTCTCCATGTCTCTGAATCTAATTGCATTTGCAAGCTCATCGGTCATGGTGCGTATATACTGCCCCATGCCGCCAGAGCTATCAAACTCACGAGCACTTGACCTTAATAGTTTGACTTTGAGAGATAACTATGCAGCATATTGTACCGCTCTGTAACCTCCTGCTCATTCTCAGCAAATATACGAATGCTGGTCTCAAAGTTACTAAAAATATCGTTTCTAGCAAAGATCTCCACGCGGCCAGGAGATGCGTACGCAATGCTCTTCACTGACAGGCGGTCGGCATATCTTTGCGAGGTAATGAGATCCAAATAGAAGTGCTTATAGCTAGATCCGCCTTGAAGTGGATAATGTGTAAAGGCGGTCTTAATTGCTCTCTTGATATCGACCGGGACGGCAGCACGGAAGAACTTGTCTAATGCTAGAAAGAAGGAATACACATCAGATACTCGCCCGTAAAACTGCGAGAAGTCGGGCAAATTCCATGACCCGTCGATCAAGAAGGTTTCTTGTGAGAGTTGCTGATTTGCTGTCGGATCGGGCTCAGTGTGTGATCTAGAGAAGAACCCAGCCGAGGGTAGCCATTCTGGGTTGATCTCATCCTTCTGAACTTCATACGCATACACTAAGTCATCTTCGTCCAGAGAGGCAAAATCAAATGTGTACCATTTTTTATACCTTGGATAGTCGAAAAGGTAGCGAAGATGTGTGCTTCCTCGGCGATACCGCTCATACTGATCGTAGGAGATTTCGGCCGCGAAAAAAGGGTAACTCCCTAAGTCATCAGCAATCGCTGCGGCGATCAAAAAATGATCATCGCTTATCTTCAAGCGCATAAGCTGCGGCTCGTCATAGTACACGAGGACCGCCTCAAATTTTGCATGTTTGCGCTTGCGCTGCGACTTGGCCATTTAGACACTTGGTGGATTCCATCTCGAAGTGCGAACCCTAGGATTTGTAGGCGTTTGCGCCTCTGGAGGATCTCGCATGGGACAGTGCTACCGGCAGCTGACGCTTGAGGAGCGCCGGACCGTCTTCCGCTTGAGAG
>JAESFT010000147.1_pt1 | contig 81808 bp, 81 predicted proteins | sample 9269451 | NCBI WGS metagenome assembly JAESFT01 (sample SAMN14502557, study PRJNA617106) | algae metagenome | isolation source: Scytonema hyalinum WJT4-NPBG1 and co-occurring heterotrophs from well... | place: USA: Mojave Desert, Joshua Tree National Park, California | collected 2006-05-25 | reverse complement strand
GCTGATGGCCGCCCGGCTGGCCGGTGAACAGCTTCCCGAGCCACGCACCGAGGTCGAGAAGGAAGCCGCCCGCCGGTTAGCAGAAGACCTCAAGGACTAGCTCCCGGGTTCCACAACACCCTCTGAGAGCGACGTCGGGCTCCACGACCGGTTGCCCGTGATCGCGATCGTCGAGAACGACCGGCCGTGGTAGCTGTTGCGCAGCGCGAGGATCTGGTTGGACCGCCGCAGCGACGACGCCAGCAGCAGCGCCGCGTCGTTGGCCTCGGTGCCCGACGTCGTCAGGAACACCTTCGCGTCGGGGATCTCCGACACCCCGGCGATCTGCTCGGCCAGCTCCACCATCGGCCGGTTGAGGTACAGCGTGGAGCTGTGGATGATCCTCCCGGCCTGCTCGGCGACGGCCTTGGTCACCCCGGGCAGCGCGTGCGCCGTCATCGTGGTGAGGATGCCGCCGAAGAAGTCCAGGTAGGTGTTCCCGTTCGCGTCCCAGACGTGCCGGCCCTCGCCGTGGGTGATCTCGATCGGGTCGGAGTAGTAGATCGCCAGCCACGAGGGCAGGACGGCCCGGGTGCGGTCGAGCAGCTCCGACACGGTCAGGCCTCCACGAGCGGGCCGTAGGCGTCCGGGCGGCGGTCGCGGTAGAACGCCCACTGCTGGCGGACCTCGTCGATCATCCCGAGGTCGAGGTCGCGGACCACGAGCTCCTCGTCGTGGGCGCTCGCGGGCTCGCCGACGAACTGCCCGCGCGGGTCGACGAAGTAGCTGGTGCCGTAGAAGTCGTTGTCGCCGTACTCCTCGACGCCGACGCGGTTGATCGCGGCGACGAAGTACTCGTTGGCGACGGCGGCGGCCGGCTGCTCCAGCTTCCACAGGTAGGACGACAGCCCGCGGCTGGTCGCGCTCGGGTTGAACACGATCTGCGCGCCCGCCAGGCCCAGCGCCCGCCAGCCCTCGGGGAAGTGCCGGTCGTAGCAGATGTAGACCCCGACGCGGCCGACGGCGGTGTCGAACACCGGCCAGCCCAGGTTGCCGGGCCGGAAGTAGAACTTCTCCCAGAACCCCTTCACCTGCGGGATGTGGTGCTTGCGGTACTTGCCCAGCACCGTGCCGTCGGCGTCGATCACGGCTGCGGTGTTGTAGTAGTGCCCCGAGTCCTCGACCTCGAAGACCGGCACCACCAGCACCATGCCGGTCTCGCGGGCGAGGGCCTGCATGCGCTGGACGGTGGGCCCGTCGGGCACCGGCTCGGCCCACCGGTAGTGCTCCGCCTCCTGCACCTGGCAGAAGTACGGGGCGTTGAAGACCTCCTGGAAGCCCATCACCTGCGCGCCCTGCTCGGCGGCGGCGCGGGCGTAGGACTCGTGCACCTCGACCATGGACGCGGTGTCACCGGTCCACTTGGCCTGCAGGATCGCGGCCCGAACGGTCATGCTCGTCCTTCCTCGCGGGAACCGTCCAACTTCGTCCTGTCCGGGCCGCCGCGCAAGGGGGTGTCGGTGAGCTCGGCCGGGCCGGGCTGCAGGTGCGCCGGCGCCGCCAGGCGCACGGCGTGGAACCCGAGGACGGCGACGAGCGTGCCCAGCGCGATGCCCGACAGGGAGAAGGACTCGCTGAACTCCAGCGTCACGTTCCCGATGCCGATGATCAGCCCCGCGGCCAGCGGCACGAGGTTGACCGGGTTGCCCAGGTCGACGCGGTTGGTCACCCAGATCTTCGCGCCGAGCAGCCCGACCATCCCGTAGAGCACGACGGTGAGCCCGCCGAGCACCCCGCCGGGGGTGGCGACGATCAGCGCCCCGAACTTCGGGCAGAACCCGAGCAGCACGGCGACGCCCGCGGCCACCCAGTAGGCGGCCGTCGAGTAGACGCGGGTGGCCGCCATGACGCCGATGTTCTCGGCGTAGGTGGTGGTGGGGGAGCCGCCGACGGCGCTGGCGAGCACGGTGCCGACGCCGTCGCCGGCCAGCGCGCGGCCGAGGTAGGGGTCGAGGTCGGTGCGGGTCATGCCCTCGACGGCCTTGACGTGCCCCGCGTTCTCGGCGACCAGCGCGATCACCGACGGCAGCACGAGCAGGGCGAACACCACCGAGAACGTCGGGAGGTGGAACCCGGCGATCTCCGCGCCGTCGGGCCCGATCGACGTGGCCGCGGGCAGGCCGATCCAGTCGGCCTCGCCGACGGCCGACAGGTCGACGCGCGGGCGGGTGGAGACCTCGCCGGTGCCGTCGGGGGAGGTGATCGGCCCGGTGGTGGCGTCGAGCAGCAGCGAGAACAGGTAGCCGAACACCAGCCCGAGCAGCACGCCGATGCGGCCCCAGAAGCCGGGCAGCAGCACCGCGGCGCCGATGACGAACACCATGGTCGCCAGCGCCGTCCACTGGTCCTGCGGCCAGTACACCTCCGCCGCGACGGGCGCGAGGTTGAACCCGATGAGCATGACGACCGCGCCCGTCACCGCGGGCGGCAGGACGCGGTTGACGACGCCGGCGCCGACGTAGTGCACCGCCACGCCGACGGCGACGAGCACCACCCCGGCGATGAGGATCGCGCCGGTGACGTCGGAGCTGTCGCCGCCCTGCGCCCGGATCGCCGCGACACCGCCCACGAACGACGCCGAGGTCCCCAGGTAGCTCGGCACCTGCCCCTTGACGACCAGCAGGAACACCGCCGTCGCGATCCCGCTCATGAGGATCGCGACGTTCGGGTTCAGCCCCATGATCACCGGGAAGACGAAGGTCGCCCCGAACATCGCGACGACGTGCTGGCCGCCGAGCCCGACCGTGCGCGGCCAGGACAGCCGCTCGTCGGGCGCCACCACCCCGCCCGGGGGCGGTGCCTTCCCGCCGTGCACCACCGTCCAGCTGAACTGCCCCATGTGCCCTCCCCGGCCGCGGAGGCGACAGCGTGACGCGGACGGGTGGCCGCCGACAAGGGGCCGGCTCCGCTCGTCACGCGGCGTTCACACGGGCGGGAGCCCGGTCACGCGGGGTGGTCGGACCGCGAGCGGGTAACCGGGTCGGATGGATCAGCTGGAGGAGCTGCGGCGCGACGCCGCGGGGTGCACGGCGTGCGAGCTCCACGCGCCCGCGACGCAGACGGTGTTCGGGGAGGGCCCGCCCACGGCGTGGCTGATGCTGGTCGGGGAGCAGCCCGGCGACCAGGAGGACCGCAAGGGGGCGCCGTTCGTCGGGCCGGCGGGGCGGGTGCTCGACACCGCGCTGGAGCGGGCCGGGATCGACCGCGACGGGGTGTACGTCACCAACGCCGTCAAGCACTTCCGGTTCGAGGAGCGCGGCAGCCGGCGGCTGCACAAGACCCCGGGCGTCGGGCACGTGCGCGCCTGCCGGCCGTGGTTGGACGGCGAGCTGGCCGCGGTGGCCCCGTCGGTCGTCGCCACGCTGGGCGCGACGGCGGCGAAGGCCCTGCTGGGACCGGCCTTCCGGATCACCGCCGAGCGCGGGCGGCCGCGGGAGTGGAACGGCACGACCCTCGTGCCGACCGCGCACCCGTCGGCGATCCTGCGCGTGCCGCCCGAGGACCGGGACGCGGCCCTGGACGCGCTGGTCGCCGACCTGACGGTGGTGGCCGGCCTGCGCTGACGCGGGTTGCAGGAAGGCCACCTTCACGCAAGCTCCTTGCGTGAAGGTGGCCTTCCTGCAACGGGGTGGGCGGAGTGGGGCGGGCTACGGGGCCTCGGCGGCGGAGCCCGAGGGGGTGATCGCCGACCAGCCGTCCTTGCCGTGGCCGTCGAGCGCGCCCGGCTGCGGGTCGGCGGCGTGCCGGTACACCGGCCACCCGCCGACGGTCACCTGGATGCCGCCGTCCGGGCGGGTCACGGTGCCGACGTCCTCCTGCGCGACGCCGTCGAGCGACAGCGGCTCGCCCGGGTCGGCCAGCACGGGCGGCCACGCGGTGGCGCACGCGTCCACGCACGTGGCGGTGGGCGGGTCGGCGCTGTCGGCCTCGGTGCGGTAGAGCGTCCAGCCGAGCCCGTCGATCACGACGACACCGAGCCGCGCCGTCGAGTTGGCGGACAGCACGATGCCGGCCGGGGCGGTGAGCACCTCCGGCGGGGCGGCCGGGACCGAGCCGGCCGAGGTGTTCGGGGCGGTGCCGCCCCCGCCGCTGCACGCGGTGAGGGTGAGCGCGAGGGCGGCGACAGCGAACGCCGACTGCCTGCGGGACATGGATCCTCCGGGGTCGTCCGGCCGGTGGGGAGCTCCGGCCACGGGCCGTACACGTTGCCGGGTGCCGTCCGGTTCACCGCACCCGGGGGCCCGGCCCGAAGTCGGGGTGAACCCCGGGGGAACTCCGACTTCCGCCTGATGCGCTCGGGGGTCCGCGGCGGCCAGGGTGGAGCCATGCTGGAGCTGCTGCGCGTGGTCACCGAGGTGGCGATCGCCTCGCCGTGGCTGCTGGCGGTGATCGTCGGGCTCGCGGCGGTGGACGCGCTGCTGCCCGTGGTGCCCAGCGAGGCGCTGATCCTGGCGGCGGGAGTGGCGGCGGCCGCGGGGCAGCAGCACCTGCTGCTGGTGATCGGGGCGGCCGGGCTGGGCGCGTTCCTCGGCGAGGTCGCGGGGTACGGCATCGGCCGGGTCGCCGGGCCGGCCGTCCGCGGCCGCCTGCGCACCGGCGGCCCGCGCGAGGTCGCCTACGACCGGGTGGCGGCGCTGCTGGACCGGCGCGGCGGCACGGTGCTGCTCACCGCGCGGTTCGTGCCGGGCGGGCGCACCGCGGCCGTGCTCGCGGCCGGGGCCACCGGCTACCCGGCCCGCCGGTTCCTCGGGTTCACCCTGGTCGGCGCGTGGCTGTCGGCGGCCTGGGTGGCCGTGCTCGGCTTCCTCGGCGGCACCGCGTTCGCCGGCAACACGCTGCTCGCGCTGGCCGCCAGCTTCACGCTCGCGACGACGATCGGGCTGGGCTTCGAGGGCGCGCGGCGCCTGGTGGCCCGGCGCTCAGACCGCCGTGACGGTGACGGTCGGGTAGCCGGTGGCGCCGTCGGGGAGCACGTCGACGACCTCCGAGGTCTGGACGTTCCCGTCGCCGTCGGTGGCCCGCGCCGCGAGCACGCGCGGGCCGGCCGGTAGGTCGACCACCGCGCGCCACATCCGCCAGGTGTCCCCGCCCAGGTCGGTGGCGAGCTCGGCGTCGGTCCACGGGCCGCCGTCCACCCGCACCTCGACGCGGGACACCCCGCGGGGCGGCGCCCAGGCCGCGCCCGCGACGACGGTGCGGCCCGCGGGCACCGAGCCGGTCCCGGTCGGCGCGTCGATCCGCGCCATCGTCTTCACCGGCCCGCGCTCGCCCCACCCGCGCTGCAGCCAGTAGGACCGCTCCGCCGCGAACGTCGTGAGCTCCAGGTCGGTCACCCACTTCGTCGCCGACACGTAGCCGTACAGGCCGGGCACGACCATCCGCACCGGGAAGCCGTGCTCGGGCGGCAGCGCCTCGCCGTTCATGCCGATCGCCAGCAGCGCGCCGCGGTCGGGTTCGAGCAGCACGTCGACCGGGGTGCCGGCCGTCCAGCCGTCGGCCGAGGTGGACAGCAGCTGGTCCGCACCGGGCCGCACGCCCGCCTCCAGCAGCAGGTCGCGCAGCGGGACGCCCGTGAACACCGCGGTGGAGACCAGGTCGCCGCCCACGGGGTTGGACACGCACACCATCGTCACCGTCCGCTCGACGAGCGGGCGGGCGAGCAGGTCGGCGAAGGTCACGACGAGCTCGCGGTCGACGAGCCCGTGGACGCGCAGCGACCACTCCGCCGCGGTGCCCGACGGGATCCGCAGGGCGGTGTCGATGCGGTAGAAGTCGGCCGTCGCCGTGACGAACGGGACCGACTCGGCGAAGGCCGCCGACGCCGGCACGGCCGGGGCGCGCCGCGCGACGGTCGCGGTCCGCAGGGCGGCGGTCACCTGCGCGCGGGAACCGGCCGACCGGTCCGTGAGCAGCTGACCGAGCCCGCCGGCCACCAGCGACCCGGCGCCGACGGCGGCCAGCGCCCCGGTGAGCACCGTGCGCCGAGCGGGCCCCGCGCCCGGGTCGGCCCCGGGCCGCGCGAGCGCGTGCAGGCGCCGCAGCACCTGCATCCCGGTGCCCAGCGACGCGGCCGGCGCGAGCAGGTCGACCGGCGCGAACGTCGGGGAGGTGACCACGGCGGCCGTGCCGAGCAGGCCCAGCACCACGACGACGGTGGTGGCCGGCGCCGTCCGCTCGCGGGCGGCCAGCCCGGCCCCGACCGCGACGGCGAGCAGCACGAGGGCCGTGCCGGCGACGAGGACGGCCTTGTCGGCCAGGCCGAACGCGTCCTTCGCGAACTCGACCAGCCACGGCGGCGCCAGCCGCACCACCGCGTCGGTGACGGCGAGGTAGGGCGAGGACGACGGCGACACGACCGACCCGACCAGGTGCCCGACCGCGATCGCGGCCGCCACGGCGAGGACGCCGATCAGGGCCGCCGGCCCCCGCCCGATCCGGGTGGGGCGGGCGGTCGGCGACAGGGTGCTCACCCTTGCGAGTCTGCCCCTCCGGGGCCCGCTCGGCGCGACCGTCCGCCGACGCCGCCCGCCCGGGAGCGTCAGGCCGCCCGGCCCACCGCCACGTCGCCGCTGTCGGTCGCCACGTCCACGACGTGCGCGGCGCCGGCCGTCGACGGGACCGCGCTGCGCGTCTCGCCGGACTCCGCCTCCGTGCGCACCGCGTAGTCCCCGGCCGGGACGGCCACGGTCACGTCGCCGCTGCTCGCCCGCACGCGCACCGACGCCGGCTGCGCGAGGTCCAGGGTCACCGAGCCGGACGAGGAGGTGACCGTGGTGTCGCCGCCCAGGCCCTCGCCCAGCACGTCCCCCGAGGACACCCGGACGTCGACCGGCCCGGTGACGCCGCTCAGCCGCGCGTCGCCCGAGTCGACCGCCACGTCGACCGCGCCGACGCCGGCGAGCTCGACCGCGCCGGAGCCCAGCTCGCCCGACACCGCCGCGCCGGCTGTGGGCAGCACGAGCTCGTAGTCGACCGAGCAGTTCCCCCCGGGGCAGCCGTTCAGCGCGAGCCGGTCGCCGTCCTGCGACGTGGTGGCGCCGGGGGCGGCGCCCCGGTACTGCAGGCGGCGCTCCAGCCGCGGGGCCGCCGCGGCCGGGTCGTGGCGCACGGTGACGTCGCCGGACCCGACGTCGAGCACGACGGTGCGGACGTCCCCGGTCAGCGGGACGTCCTCGGTGGTCGTGGTGCCGAGCCCGGGGCCGAGCCCGCAGCCGGCCAGCAGGAGCAGGGGCAGGGCCAGCAGCGCGGGGCGACGGATCGCGATCATGGTGTCGGACGCTAGCGACGGGAGCGGCTCCGCCGCGTCGGGGAGAACCCGGGGAACGCCCCGGATGCCGTCCCCGGGCGCGGGTACGCGGGGCGCATGCAGATCGGGTACAAGCTGATGGCCGAGGGGTTCGACCCGAAGGAGCTGGTGCGCCAGGCGGTGCGGGCGGAGGAGGTCGGGTTCGACTTCGTCGAGATCTCCGACCACATCCACCCCTGGCTCCACAGCCAGCAGCACTCCGGGTTCGCCTGGTCGATCCTGGCGTCGGTCGCGGCACGGACCGAGCGGATCGAGATCGCGACCGGGGTGACCTGCCCGTTCCTGCGCTACCACCCCGCCGTCATCGCCCAGGCCGCGGCGACCCTGGCGCTGCTGTCCGACGGCCGGTTCGTGTTCGGCACCGGCTCGGGCGAGCGCCTCAACGAGCACGTCGTCGGGAAGGGCTGGCCGAGCGTGCGGGTGCGGCACGAGATGCTCCGCGAGGCGCTGGAGATCATCAAGCTGCTGTGGTCGGGCGGCTACCACTCCTACGAGGGCAAGCACCTGACCCTCGAGGACGCCCGGGTGTTCGACCTCCCGGAGACCCCGCCGCTGATCGCCGTGGCCGCGGGCGGGCCGCGGGCTGCCCGCCTCGCCGCCGAGCTGGGCGACGGGCTGTTCGCCACCGAGCCGCGCCCCGAGCTCGTGGCGGCCTACCGCGACGCCGGCGGCACCGGACCGCGCTACGCCGAGGTCCCGCTGGCCTGGGCGCCCGACACCGAGGCCGCCGTCAAGAGCGCGCACGAGCTGTTCCGGTTCGGCCCGACCGGCTGGAAGGTGCAGGCCGAGCTGCCCAACCCGGTCAACTTCGAGGCCGCGACGGCGTTCGTGCGGCCCGACGACATCCGGGAGGCGTTCGGCTGCGGGCCCGACCCGGCCCGGCACCTGGAGGTGGCGCAGCAGTTCGTCGACGCCGGCTTCGACCGGCTCTGCCTCATCAACGCCGGGCCCGAGCCCGACGGCTTCCTCGACTTCTACGCGGGCGAGCTCAACGAGCGGGTGCGGGCGCTGGCGCCGTCGTCCTGACCGTCCCGCGCGTCACGACGGCGACGGCCAGCGCCGTCGTCAGCGGCACCGACGCGACCAGCCCGATGCTGCCCACCAGCGTCCGCACGACCTCGGTGGCGATCACCTGCGAGGTCAGCGTGCCGGCCAGCCCGCGGTCGGCCACGCTGAACAGCAGCAGCAGGGGCAGCGCCGCACCCGAGTAGGCGAGCACGAGGGTGTTCACCGCCGAGGCGACGTGGTCGCGCCCGATCCGCATCGCCGCGGAGAACAGCGCGGCCGGCCGCAGCCCCGGGTCGGCCGCGCGCAGCTCCCACACCGCGCTGGTCTGGGTGACCGTGACGTCGTCCAGCGCGCCCAGGGCGCCGATCATCAGCGCGGCCAGCACCAGCCCGCGCCCGTCGACGCCGTAGCCGAGGGTGTTGGACAGGCTGGAGACGTCCTCGTCGGCGCCGGTGAGGCGGGCCGCCGCGGCGAACGCGACGCCGAGCACCCCGATGAGCGCCAGGCTGCCCAGCGTGCCCAGCACCGCCGTCGACGTGCGCGCCGACAGCCCGTGGGTGAGGTACAGGACGCAGAACATGATCAGCGAGCAGCCCACCACGGCGACGGCGAGCGGGTCGCGCCCGTCGAGGATCGCCGGCAGCACGAACCCGGTGAGCACCAGGCCGGTCAGCCCGAGCGAGGCCAGCGCGGCCACCCCGCGCCAGCGGGCCAGCGCGACCACGGCGGCCGCGAACAGCAGCGCGAGCACCACCAGCGGCGTCCCGCGCTGGAAGTCGGCGATGTCGTAGGAGCCGGGGTCGGTCGGGTCGCCCGAGACCGACAGCACGACGTCGTCGCCGGTCGTGGCCGGCGCGACCCCCCGCACCACCGACGCCACCACGGCGATGCTCTGGCCGGCCAGCGCGCCCTCGTCGAGCCGGACGGTCAGCACGGCGCACCCGCCGTCGCCCTCGCCCGGGGAGCAGTCGCTCTGCGCCGTCGCCGTGACGGTGCCGGGCACCCGCGGGGAGGCCTCGGCGCTCGGGCCGGGCCCGAACGGGAACAGCACGAGCAGGCCGGCGAGCGTCGCCAGCACCACCGGCACCAGCAGCGCGGCGATCGCCGCGCGGATCCGCCGGTCCGCCGCGGGCGGCGGCCCGTGCCCGTGTCCGTGCGCGTGCCCGTGCGCCTGCTCGACCACCTGCCGCTGCCCGTGCCGACCCACGCCGGCATCCTCCCCGAGGGGCCGGGCGCGGCCGCCGCCGCCCTCGCCGGCCCCCTCGGTCACGCCAGGGCGTGCACCACCTCCACCACCACCTCGACGTCCTGCGCGCCCGCCTGCAGGGGCACCGGCGCCGCGGCGGCGCCCGACTCCCGCGCCGCGTAGGCGAGGGGCTCCGGCCCCGCCGCCGGCACCGGCACCTCGGTGATCGACACGATCCCGCTCAGCCCGACCCCGGCCGCGTCGGCCAGCTCGCGGGCCTGCGCGATCGCCCGGCCGACGGCGTCCGCGCGGGCCCGGCGGCGGGCGTCCGCGTCGTCGTCGAGGCCGAACACGAGCCCGTCGACGCGGATGGCGTCCCCCGCCGCCCCGGCCGCCGCGTCGATGAGCGCCCCCGCCCCGCCGACGTCGCGCAGCACGGCGGTGACGCGGTTGCCTACCTGGTAGCCGGAGATGGTCCGGCCGTCGTTGCCGTACTCCGGGTAGACGCTCAGCTCGGACGTGCGCAGGTCCTCCGCCGCGACCCCGGCCCCGCGCAGCACGTCCTGCACGGCCGTCGCCGCCTGCGTGTTGGCCGCCAGCGCCTCCGACGCGGTGGCGCCGAACGTCTGCACGCCGAGGGTCACCGTGACGATGTCGGGGGCGGCGGACACCGTGCCGGTGCCGCGGGTGGTGATCACGGGGCGGTCGACCGGGCCGGGCGCGGCGACGGCGGGGGCGGAGCAGCCGGCCGCGAGGACGGCGGCGAGCGCGCCGAGCAGGGCGGCGGCGCAGGAGGAGCGGGTCATGCCGCCTGGACGCGCGGGGGCTCCGTTCCGGTTGCACGCCGGCCGGCGCGCCCCCGGCTCAGTGCCGGCTCAGTGCCGGCTCGGGGGCCGGGGTGAGCGCCGGCGCGCGGTGCCGGCGCCCGACCGGGACGACCAGCGGCGTGCCGCACACCGGGTCGGTGACGACCCGGGCCTCCAGCTCGAACACCTCCGCCAGCAGCTCGGGGGTGAGCACGTCGTGCGGGGCGCCGGCGGCGACGACCCGGCCGTCCTTCATCGCGACCAGCCGCTGCGCGTAGCGGGCGGCGAGGTTGAGGTCGTGCAGCACCATGACCACGGTGCGCCCGCGCTCGGTGTGCAGCTGCTCGACCAGGTCGAGCACGTCCACCTGGTGGGCGAGGTCGAGGAAGGTGGTCGGCTCGTCGAGCAGGACCACGTCGGTGCCCTGCGCGAGGGCCATGGAGATCCACACGCGCTGGCGCTGGCCGCCCGACAGCGTGTCGACGGCGCGCTCGGCGAACTCGCCCATGCCCGTCCAGGCCAGCGCCTCGGCCACGGCCGCCTCGTCGTCGGAGGACCACTGCCGGTACCAGGCCTGGTGCGGGTGCCGGCCGCGGGCGACGAGGTCGGCCACGGTGAGCCCCTCGGGCGCCGTCGGGGCCTGGGGGAGCACGCCGAGCACCTTCGCCACCTCCCGCGTGGGCACCCGGTCGATGCGCTGCCCGTCGAGCAGCACGTGGCCGGCCCGGCAGGGGAGCAGCCGGGCCAGCGCGCGCAGCACCGTCGACTTGCCGCACCCGTTGGGCCCGATCACCGCGGTGACGGTGCCGTCGAGGACCTCCAGGTCGAGGCCGTCGACGACGACGCTGTCGCCGTAGGCGAGCCGGACGCCCTCGGCCTGCAGACGGGCTCTCATGCGCGCACTCCTCGGGTCAGCAGGAACAGCAGGTAGGGCGCGCCGAGGACCGCGGTGACGATCCCGACGGGCAGCTCGACGGGCAGCACGGTGCGGGCGACGAGGTCGGCGACGAGCACGAGCAGCGCCCCGTACACCGCCGAGGCGAGCAGCGGCGGCCGGGCCGCGCCGACGAGGCGCTGGCAGATCTGGGGCACCACCAGGGCCACGAACGCGATCGGTCCGGCGCTGGCCGTGGCGACGGCCGCGAGCGCCACCGCGACGACGACCAGCGCCGCCCGCTCGCGGTCGACGCGCAGCCCCAGCCCGCGGGCGGTGTCGTCGCCCAGCTGCAGCGCGCCGAGGCCGAAGCCGAGCAGCAGCGCGACCGGCACCAGCACCGCCAGGGCCACCGCGACGGGCACGACGTGCTCCCAGCCGCGGGCGTTGAGGCTGCCGGTGAGCCAGACGGTGGCCCGGGCGGCGTCGGTGATCTCGGCCCGGGTGAGCAGCCAGTTCGTCAGCGCCGTGCCGACGGCCGCGACGCCGACGCCGACGAGCACGAGCCGGTTGCCCTCGATGCCCCGCCGCCAGGCCAGCGCGTAGACCAGGACGGCGCTGAGCAGCCCGCCGACCAGGGCGGCCAGGGGCAGGCCGAGGGCGGCGCCGACGGCCGCGACCCCCGCGCTGCTCCCGCCGAGCACGATGAGCAGCACGGCCGCGGCGCTCGCGCCGGAGGTGACCCCGAGGATGTCCGGGCTGGCCAGCGGGTTGCGGGCGACGGTCTGGGTGATCGCCCCGGCCAGGCCCAGCGCCGCGCCGACCCCGACGCCGGTGAGCGAGCGGGGCAGGCGCAGGCCGAGCACCACGAACCGCTGGCCGCGCTCGCCCCCGCCCAGCAGCACGCCCAGCACGTCGCCGATCGGGATGGCGAAGTCGCCGCGCCCGGTGTTCACCGCGGTCGCGAGGACGACGAGGACCAGCCCGAGCACCGTCACGGCGACCGTCCGCGGGCGCCAGACCCCGGAGAACCGGCCGCGGCGCAGGGCGGGCCGGCCCGCCACCGGTGCGAGCGTCACAGCCCCACCAGCCGCCGACGGCGCACGAGCAGGACGAAGAACGGCGCCCCGATCAGCGCGAGCACGATGCCGACCTGCAGCTCGCCCGGCCGCACGACGACGCGGCCGACCACGTCGGCGACGAGCAGCAGCACGGCGCCGGCGAGACCGGCGGCCGGGACGAGCCAGCGGTGGTCGGGCCCGGTGACCGCCCGGCAGACGTGGGGGACCACGAGCCCGACGAAGGCGATCGGCCCGCACGCGGCCACCGCGGCCCCGGTGAGCAGGGTGATCGCGGCCAGCCCCGTCCAGCGCGTGAGCGCGAGGTCGGCCCCGAGCCCGCGCGCGACGTCCTCGCCGAGCGAGAGCAGGTTCAGCCCGGGGGCGTTGACCAGCGCCAGCACGATCCCGGCGACCAGGAACGGCGCGACCTGGGCGGCGACGTCGGCGTCGCGGCCGGCGAGCGACCCGACGGCCCAGAACCGGTACTGGTCCAGCGTCTGGCTGTCGGCGAGGACGAGCGCGGAGGTGAACGCCCCGAGCAGGTAGGTGACGGCGACGCCGGCCAGGGCGAGCGTGACGGGCGTGGCGCCGTCGCGGCTGGCGGAGCCGAGCGCGAAGACGACCACGCTGGCGGCGAACGCCCCGACGAAGGCGAACCACACGTAGCCGGACGGGCTGGACACGCCCAGCACGTGGATGCCCACCACCACCAGGAACGCCGCGCCGGCGCTGACGCCGAGCAGCCCGGGCTCGGCGAGCGGGTTGCGGGTGTGGCCCTGCATCAGCGCGCCCGCCATGCCCAGCGCGACGCCGACCGCGACGCCGAGGAGCGTGCGCGGCGCCCGCAGCGACCGGACCACGATGTCGTCCTCGGTGCCGGTCGGCGCGAACACCGCCGACCACACCTGCGCCGGCGGGATCTCCTTGGCGCCGATCGCCAGGCTGGCCAGCGCGGCGAGCACGAGCAGGACCAGCAGGCCCAGCACCAGCCCGACGCGGCGCGCCCGGACCCGGGCCGGTGACGACGCCGGGGCGCGCCCGCGCAGGATCGTCACGTCTCGCCTCCTCGGCCCTTCTGTCAGGTTAGGCTAACAACAGCACCGGATCGGGGGAACCCCGCCGGACCGTCAGCGGCCGCGGGCGGCGCGCTCCTGGGCCATCCAGAACAGCTGCCGCTCCTCGCAGCCGGCGAGGTCGCGCAGCGAGCAGGTGGAGCAGTAGCGCGGCCCCTCCCCGAGCGGGAAGCGGGTGTACCAGGCGCGCAGGCGCTCGTCGAGCGCGTCGAGGTCGAGGGCCGGCCCGGGCGGGCACCGGTAGGCCAGGCAGCAGCCGGCCTTGCGGCCCAGGTAGGCCCACCCGTCCGGGCCGTGGGCGGCGCGCAGGTCGGGCACCGCGCGCCAGGGCCGCCCCGGCGTGCGCAGGGCCTCCTGCAGGCGGTCGACCGCGGCGGAGTCGACGGGCAGGTCGAGCTGGTGCAGCACGGCCAGCCCGAACCCGTCGGCGACCTCGGCCCACAGCGCGGTCGTCCCGACCCTGGCCAGGGTGCGGCAGGCGGCGACGATCGGCTCCACCGCGGGGGTGAGCGCCCCGACGGCCAGCGCGGCGACGGCGCTCCCGTCCGGGACGACCCGGACGCCGGGCTGCCCGGCCCACGGGTGCCCGGCCGCCACCGCCACCTCGACCGTGCCGGGGTCGGTGCGCTCGGGCCACCCGCCCGGGTGCAGCCGGAACCGGGCCGCGCCGACCGGGACGAGCAGGGCGGCCGACGCGGCGGCGAGCACGTACCCCGAGGCGGCCGCGACCCCGCCGGCGAACCAGGCGGCCAGCCACTTCGCGACGGCCGCCGGCGGCGCGCCGTCCGCCTCCTGCTGCCGCAGGTGCTCCGCCCGCAGGTGCGCGGCCCCGTCGGCCAGCAGGTCGGCCGCGCCGACCCACCGGGGCGGGCCCGCGGCCGGGTCGTCGTGGCCGGCCTGCCGGGCCTCCAGGTGCGTGGCCAGCCACTCCCGCGGGGTGGCGGCGGGCAGCACGAGGGCGCCCGGCGCGGTGGTGATCACGCGGTCAGGATAGGCACACCTCAGTCGCCCGGGCCAGGGGAGGGGAGGGTCTCAGCGCGGCGCCATCCGGATCGCCCCGTCCAGGCGGATCACCTCGCCGTTGAGCATCGGGTTGGCCACGATGTGCCCGGCCAGCGCGCCGAACTCGGCCGGGTCCCCCAGCCGCGACGGGTGCGGCACCTGCCGGCCCAGCGACTCGCGGGCCTCCTCGGGCAGCCCGGCGAGCAGCGGGGTGTCGAACAGCCCGGGGGCGATGGTGACCACGCGGATCTGCAGGCCCGCGAGGTCGCGGGCGACCGGCAGCGTCATGCCCACCACGCCGCCCTTGGACGCCGAGTAGGCGGCCTGGCCGATCTGCCCGTCGAACGCCGCGACCGACGCGGTGTTGACGATCACGCCGCGCTCCCCGTCCACCGGCTCGGCGCCGGCCATCCGCTCGGCGGCCAGCCGGATCACGTTGAACGTGCCGATCAGGTTGATCTCGATGATCCGGGTGAAGCGGTCCAGCGGGTGCGCGCCCTGCTTGCCGACGGTCCTGAGCGCCTCCCCGGTGCCGGCGCAGTTGACGGCCACCCGCAGGGGGCCGAGCTCCGCGGCGGCGTCGAGCGCGGCCGTCACGTCCTCGGGGCGGCGGACGTCGCCGCCGACGAACCGCACGCGGTCGCCCAGCCCGGCGGCGACGGCCTCCCCGGCGCTGCCCGGCAGGTCGAGGACCACCACGGCCGCGCCGGCCGCGTGCAGCACGTCCACCGTGGCCCGGCCCAGTCCCGACGCGCCGCCCGTCACGAGCGCCGCCGCCCCCTGGATGTCCATGCTCCCGCTCCCTCCGCCGCGACCGGGTCCCGGTCGTCGTCGGCGACCCTAAAGGGGTCGACGCGGTGCGGGGCGCCGGGCCACGCTGACCTCCCGTGACCCTCACCCTGCGCCGCGCCGTCCCCGACGACCTGCCCGCGATGTTCGAGGTGGACGGCCGGGCGTTCGGCTTCTCCTACACCGAGCAGATGATCACCGACGCGGTCCCGACGCTCGATCTGGACCGGTTCCTGCTCGCCGAGGACGACGGGGAGCTGGTCGGCATCACCGGCGCCTTCGGGTTCGACGTCACCCCGCCCGGCGCGGCGCCGCTCGCCGTCGAGGGCGTCACCTGGGTGTGCACCGCGGCCACGCACCGCCGGCGCGGCGTGCTGCGCGCGCTGTTCACCGAGCAGCACCGCGGCTTCGTCGCGGCCGGGACGCCCCTGTCGGTCCTGACCGCGAGCGAGAGCGGCATCTACGGCCGGTTCGGCTACGGCGCGGCCACCGTCGACCGGTCCGTGGAGGTGTCGCGGCATCGCGCGGTCGTGCGGGCCGACGCCCCCGACCCCGGCGGCGTCCGGTACGCCTCCACCGAGCGGTTCGCCGCGGTCGCCCCCGACCTGCACGCCCGCTGGTGCGCCCGCACCCCTGGGGCGGTGTCGCGCAGCGCGGCGTACTGGCGCCGCCACCTGACCGACCGCGCCGACCTGCGCGGCGGCGCGACCGCGCTGACCCACCTGGTCCACCCCGACGGGTTCGCCTCCTACCGCGTCACCGACGGCACCTGCCGCGTCGTCGACCTGTTCGCCGCCACGGACGCCGCCCACGCCGCGCTGTGGCGCGTCCTGCTGTCGCTGGACCTGATCGACACCGTCACCGCGCGGACCTCCCTCGACGACCCGCTCCCGCTGCTGCTCACCGACCCGCGCCAGGTGCGCACCGTGCAGGCCGTCGACGGGATGTGGGCGCGGCTGATCGACGTGCCCGCCGCGCTGGCCGCGCGGCGCTACGCCGTGGACGTCGAGGCCGTGCTGGAGGTCCGCGACCCGTTCCTCGACCGGGGCGGCCGGTTCCGGCTGGTCGGCGGCCCGGACGGCGCGGAGTGCGCGCCCACGGACCGGCCCGCCGACGCGCACCTCGACGTCGACGTCCTCGGGGCGCTCTACTTCGGCGGGGCGCGGCTGCGCGGCTTCGTCGCCGCGGGCCGCGCCGCCGTCGCCGACGAGCGCCTGCTGCGCCGCCTCGACGTCGCCCTCACCGCCGACCGCGACCCGCGCTACGGCACCGGCTTCTGATGCGGCGGGAACCCGGCGGCCGGCCCGCTCGTCGTCGGGGTGTGCCGCCCACCGCCGATCTCGTCCGACCCGCCGCCCTGCAGCGCACGCCCCTGCTGGCCGACCCGCCCGCGACGCTGCACCTGCTCGACAGCGTCGACCGGCTGGTCGAGCGGCTCGGACCGCTGGTGGAGCGCCTGCACCGGGAGCTGGGGCTGGGCGTGCCCGACCTGGCCGCCCTGCGCGCCGTCGCCGCCGGCACCGACCCGGGCCGCGACCTGCGCCGGCTGCGGACGGCGGGCCTGGTCGAGAGCGGGGCCGGCGGGAGCCGGGTCACCGAGCTCGGCCGGGTGCGGCTGGCGCAGGCCGAGGCGCTGCAGGTGCGCGTCGCCGACGTCGTCACGGCCGTGCTCGGCCCGGTCGACACCGGGGAGCTGGCGCGCCTGCTGGACCGGCTCGCCGCCGGCCTGCCCACCGCGGCCGACGACGCGGCCCGGCGGGCGGGATGACCGCGGAGCGCACCGCGGCGATGCGCCGCGTGTGGGGCCTGGGGGACTACGCCGGCCTCGCGGAGCGGCTCGACCCGGCCGCGGAGCGGCTGGCCGCCCTCGCGGCGGCGGGCCCGGTCCTCGACCTGGCCGCGGGCACCGGCAACGTCGCCGTCCGCGCCGCCGCGGCGGGGCACGCGGTCACCGCGGCCGACCTCTCGCCGCGCATGGTCGAGCTGGGCCGGGCCCGCACGGCCGGCACCGCGGTCGAGTGGGTGGAGGCCGACGCCGCGGCCCTGCCGTTCCCGGACGCCGCGTTCGGCACGGTGCTCTCGGCGTTCGGGCTGATCTTCGCTCCCGACCCGGCCGCGGCGCTGACGCAGGTCCGCCGGGTGCTCGTCCTGGGCGGGCGGCTCGCCCTGACCGCCTGGACGGCGGACGGCTGGATGGCGCGGATGACCGAGGCGATGCGGCGGTGGAGCCCACCCGCCGCCGGGGTGGCGGACGTGCTCGACTGGGGCCGGCCCGACGTCGTCCGCGGATGGCTGGAGGCGGCCGGGTTCACCGGCGTCGCGCTCACCCCCGCCGCCCTGCCCTGGCACTTCGACTCGCCCGCCGCGATGACCGCGTTCCTGCGGGAGCACTCGCCCACCCACGTCGCCGCGGCGGCGGGCCTGGGCGACGCCGCACCGGAGATGCTCGCGGCCGTGGAGGCGACGGCCGGCGAGCCCGACCGCCCGGTGCGGATCGAGGCCGAGTACCTGCTGGTGAGCGCCGAGTTCCCCGCCTGGTAGCACTCCGGAGCCAGGACGCTGCTGCGGGAGCCGTTCGACCGCGTTCCGGCTCCGGAGTGCGGTGGTCAGTTCGGCGGGAGGACCCGGCAGGCCTCCGCCGGGAGGTCCACCCGCACCGCCTCGCCCGGGGCCGGGCCGCCGGCGGGGGCGGTGCGCGCCACCAGCCGCACCCCGCCCGGTAGCTCCAGCTCGCAGGTGCGGTGCGTGCCGCGGAACCGGCTGTCGGCCACCTCGGCGGTGAACGGCCCGGTCCCGAGGACCACGGACTCCGGCCGGACCACCAGCACCCCGGGCCCGTCGGTGCCGCCGGGCGCCACCTCCACCCGCCCGAGCGCGCAGGTGAACGCGGTGCCGAGGAGCTCGCCGGGCACCTCGTTGACCCCGCCCAGGAAACGGGCGGCGCGCAGCGTCGGCGGTCGGGTCCACACCTCCGCCGGCGGTCCGTGCGCCTCCAGCCGGCCCTCCAGCAGCAGCGCGACGGCGTCGGCGACGTCGAGGGCCTCCTGCTGGTCGTGGGTCACGAACACCGTCGTGATCCCCAGCTCGCGCTGCACGCGCCGGACCAGCTCACGCATCCGCTCGCGCAGGTCGGCGTCGAGCGCGGAGAACGGCTCGTCGAGCAGCAGCACCCGGGGGTCGAGCACCAGGGCGCGGGCCAGCGCGACCCGCTGCTCCTGCCCGCCCGAGAGCTGCCCCACCCGGCGCCCGCCCAGGCCGGGCAGCTCCACCAGGTCGAGCAGGTCGCCGGCCCTGCGCCGCCGCTCCCGCGCCCCCACCCCGCGCATCCGCAGCCCGAACGCGACGTTGTCCAGCACCGACAGGTGACCGAACAGCAGCGGCTTCTGGAACACCAGCCCGACGGGGCGGCGCTCCGCGGGCACGCCGCGCACCGACCGCCCGTCGAGGCGGATCTCCCCGGCCGCCGGCTCCAGCAGGCCCGCGACCGCCCGCAGCACCGTCGACTTCCCGCACCCGGACGGGCCGAGCAGCGCGGTCAGCCGCCCGGCCGGCACGGTCAGGTCCAGGCGGTCGACGACCGGGGCGGCCGGGTCGTAGGCCAGCCGCAGCCCGTCCAGCTCCAGCACGTCAGATCCTCCCGAGGCCCAGCGCGGTGGGCCCGGTGAGGACCCGCGAGGTGAGCGCGACGAGCGCCAGCGGCGGCACGGCGAGCACCAGGGCCAGCGCGGCCGCGGCCGTGAGGTCGGCGCTGCCGATGGCGGCGAACAGCAGCAGCGGCAGCGTCCGCACGGTGCCGCCGCCCACGAGCAGGGTGAGCACGTACTCGCTCCAGGAGATGAGGAACGCGAACAGCGCGGCCACCGCGAGCCCCGGGGCGACGGCGGGCAGCACGGCGTGGCGCAGCCGCTGCAGCGGGCGCGCCCCGAGGACGCGCGCGGCGTCGAGCAGCCGCTCGTCGAACCCGGCGAACACCCCGGCCATGACCAGGCTGACGTAGGGCACGGTGGGCACCAGGTGCACCAGCACCACCCCCGCGACGGTGTCGGCGAGCCCGAGCCGGACGAAGAACACCTGGATCCCGAGGGTGACCGCGAGGGTGGGCACGATCGCCGGCGCCAGCAGCAGGAGCTGCACCAGGCGCCGGCCGCGGAAGGCGTGGCTGCCCAGCGCCCGCCCGGCGGCCAGCCCGAGCAGCGCGGCCAGCAGCGCCACGGTGCCCGCGACCGCCGCCGACGTGCCCAGCGCGGCGAGGACGTCGGGGTCGAGCACGCGGGCGAGGCCCCGGGTCGAGGGCGCGGGCAGCAGCGCGGGCCAGCGGAAGTCCCCGGCCACCGCCCACAGCAGCAGCGGCACCAGCGGCGTGAGGACCCCCAGCGCCAGCAGGCCCGTGCGGACGGCGCCGCTCACCGCACACTCCGCAGCCGGTCGGCGAGCGCGAGGTAGGCCAGCACGCAGGCGCCGGTCAGCACGGCGGTGACCACGGCGACGGCCATGGCCAGCGGCCGCGACGCCAGGTCGGGCTCGCGGTAGAGCTGGTAGGCCACCACCGGCAGCGTGGTGGGGAAGGGGCGCCCGAGCAGGAACGGCACCTCGTAGGAGCCGACGGTGAAGGCGAACACCAGCACCCCGGCCGCGCCGACCGCGGGCGCGAGCGCGGGGAGCACGATGTGGCGCAGCCGCTGCGCCGCGGACGCCCCCAGCACCCGGGCGGCGTCCTCCCGCTCGGCCACCCCGCCCAGCGCGGACAGCGCGATCACCGCCACGAACGGCGCCTCCTTCCACACGAACGACGCGACGATCCCCCAGCCGAACGAGTCCTGCGTGAGCGCGGGGAACGCCGCCGGCGCGTCCACGAGCCCGGCCGCCGCGGCGACCCGCGACAGCGCCCCGCTCTGGCCCAGCAGCAGGATCATCGCCAGGGCCGCGACGGCGTGCGGCACGGGCAGCGTCACCTGCAGCAGCGCCGCCCCGAGCCGCCGGTGCCGCAGGCGGCGCACGGCCAGCGCCGCGGCCACCCCGAGCACCACCGCGAGCCCCGTGGACAGCAGGCCGATCCGCGCGGTGAAGCCGAGCGCCGCCGCGACGGCCGGGTCGGCGACGAGCGCGCGGTAGGCGTCCAGCGACAGCGGCTGCGGGGCGAGGAAGGGCCGGTACCCGAGGCTCTGCGCCACCGCCTGCGCCAGCCCGCCGCCGAACAGCACGACGACGACGGCCAGCGCCGGGGCCAGCAGCAGCGCGATCCGCAGCGGCCGGGGGATCACCGCTGCAGGACCCCGGCCGTCCAGGCGTCGTCCACCGCGGTGACGTACCCGCTGTCGAGCTCGGGGCGCACGTTCGCGGTGAGCTGCTCCAGCGGCAGCACCGACGGGCTGGGCTGCACGGCCGCGAACGCCTCCTGCGTCGCCGGGTCGGTGCGCGCGACGTCGATGGCCGGGTAGCTGCCGGCGTCGGCGTAGAAGCGCAGCTGGGTCTGCGGGTCCTGCAGCAGGTTCGCCAGCACCATCGCCGCGGCCTTGTCCGGGGAGTTCACCGGGATGGCGATGTTGGAGACGTTGCCGATGTTCCCGACGTCCGGCACGGCCTCGCGCGTGGTGGCGGGGAACGTGCCGTCGGCGACCCGGTTGCCCACCGCGCCCGGCCCGTAGGTGAAGTAGGCGGCGATCTCGCCGGTGGCGTAGAGCTGCTCGACGGCGTCCTGGCTGGTGGGGTAGGTCTGACCGCCCCGCCACAGGGCGGGCTCCAGGGCCTGGAGCCGTTCGGTCAGCCGCTCGGCGAAGGGGGCGAACCGCGCCTGGTCGAACGGCCCGGCGAGCGCCTCGGGGTCGCCGCCGGTGTCGTAGAGGAAGGTGCGCACGACCATCGAGCCGGTGAAGTCCGGCGGGGCGGGGTAGGTGAAGCGGCCCGGGTTGGCCCGCGCCCACGCCTCCAGCGCGCCGAGCGAGGCGACGTCGGCGTCGGTGAGCTGCGCGCTGTCGTAGACCAGCGCCGAGCTGGCCTGCTGCCAGGCCGCCTCGCAGCCCTCGACGGGGGTGCCGAAGTCGGTGGCGACGGCCGGGTCGGTGAGGTCGACGTAGCGGGCGTTGGGCAGCCGGTCCGGGTAACCGCAGAACCAGAGCCCGGCCTGCTTGCCGGTCGCGAAGTTCTCGCCGTTGATCCAGATCGCGTCGACGGTGCCGTCGGTGGTCCGCCCGGCCTGCACCTCCCCGAGCACCTTGTTCACGGCGTCGGCGGTGTCGGCCACCGGCACGGTGTTCAGGGTGACGCCCAGCTCCGCCAGGCGCGGCGCGACGTAGCCGGAGACGAACCCGTTGATCGCGTCGTCCCCGCCGTAGAGGTACCAGTCCAGCGTGGTCCCGCGGGCCTGCGCGAGCACCGCGTCCCAGTCGGCCGGGTCCGGGGTCGCCGCGGCCGGCGGCGGCGGCGGTCCGCCGCAGGCGGCCACCAGGAGCAGGGCGGCGGCGGTGAGCAGGGCGGGACGGCGCAACGGGGCCTCCGGGATCGGGGTGAGCGGCGTGCGGGGTTCTTCGCGAGGATGGCCGGGACGGATCGGGGGGGATCGTGTTCGACGCGCAGCTGCGGCGGAGGCTCGACGGCCCGCTCGACCGCCTCGCCGGGCGGCTCGACCGGCCCGGGATCACCCCCGACCGGCTCACCCTGGCCGGGCTGGTGCTCGGCCTGGGCAGCGCCGCGGCGTCGGCGGTCGCGCTGTGGCCGCTCGCCGTCGGGCTGTGGCTGGCGTCGCGGGCCGCGGACGGCCTCGACGGGCCGCTCGCCCGGCGCCGCGCCCGCGCCGGCGGACCGCGCGACGCCGGCGCCGGCGGGTTCCTGGACATCACGTGCGACTTCGTCGTCTACGGCGCCACCGTCGTCGGAGTGGGGGTCGGCGCCGGGGGCGAGCTGTGGCCGTTCCTGCTGGTGCTGCTGGCCTACTACGTCAACGGCACGGCGTTCCTGGCCTTCTCCTCGATCGCCGAGCGGACCGGGCGGCGCCTGGACGACGGCCGCAGCCTGAGCTTCCTCGGCGGCCTGGCCGAGGGCGCGGAGACCATCGCCGTGCACACCCTGTGGCTGCTGCTGCCGTTCTGGGCCGACCGGATCGCGGTGGTCTGGGCCGCGGTGGTGGCGCTGTCGGCGACCCACCGGGTGGTGGTGGGCTACCGCTCCCTGTCCTGAACGGGCCGACCGGGGTGCGGTCACGCGCGGCGCTTCAGGAGCGTCAGCAGCGGCTTGAGCAGGGGGTTGTCCACCTTCGCCCAGGTCGCGTCGATCGCCGCGTTCCACGTCGCGTCGGCGTAGGTCGGGTAGGCGTGGATCGTCGCCGCGACCGCGGTCACCGGCAGCCGCTTGCGCACCGCCAGGGTCAGCTCGGCCAGCACCTCCCCGGCGCGCGGGCCGACGACGGTGGCCCCGACGACCCGGGTCCGCCGGTCCAGCACGAGGCGGGTGAACCCGGCCGTGTTCCCGTCGGCGATCGCGCGGTCGACGCCGGTGTTGGCGAACACCCGCTCGGAGTGGCCCTGCGCCGCCCCCACCGACGCCACCTCCGGCACCGTGTAGGTGACCTTCGGGACCGCCCGCAGGTCGACCTTCCGGCGCAGGCCCAGCACGGCGTTCACCGCGGCCAGCGCCCCGTGCACCCCCGCGACGTGGGTGAACGGCGGGTGGCCGGTGACGTCGCCCGCGGCGGACACGCGCGGGTTCGTGGTCCGCAGCGACGCGTCGACGAGGACGTGGCCCCGCTCGGTCAGCTCCACGCCCGCCGCCGCCGGGTCGAGCCCGCGGGTGTCGGGGCGCCGGCCCAGCGCGACCAGCAGCGCGTCGCCCTCGATCCGCTCGCCGCTCGCGAGCACGACCGACCCGCCGTCGGCCGCCTCCACCCGCGACCCCGTCCGCACGACGACGCCGTCGGCGCGCAGGGCGTCGGCGACGACCTCGGCCGCGCGCGCGTCCTCGCCCTGCAGCAGCCGCTCGCCCATCTCGACGATCGTCACCGCGCTGCCGAGCCGGGCGAACGCCTGCCCCAGCTCGCAGCCGATCGTGCCGCCGCCCAGCACGACCAGCCGGCGCGGCAGCTCGGTGAGGTCCCAGACGGTGTCGCTGGTCAGCGCCCCCTCCAGCCCGGGGACCGGTGGCAGCGCCGGGTCCGACCCGGTGGCGATGAGCGCGTGCCGGAAGGCGATGCGCTCGCCGTCGACGTCGACGGAGTCGGGGCCGGTGAACCGGGCCGACCCCGACCGCACCGCCACCCCCGCCTCCTCCAGCGTCGCCGGGGAGTCGACGGGCTCGATCGTCGCCATCGCCCCCTTGACGTGGGCCATGACGCCGGCGAAGTCGACCCGCACCCCGTCGACGTGCACGCCCAGCCGCGCCGCCGAGCGCGCGCCCGCGGCGGCGGACGCGGCGGCGACCAGCGCCTTGCTGGGCACGCAGCCGGTCCACAGGCAGTCCCCGCCGGTGCGCTCGCGCTCGACGAGCAGCACCGAGGCCCCGAGCTGCGCCGCCGTGCGGGCCGCGACGAGGCCGGCCGTGCCCCCGCCGATGACCAGGAGGTCGATCACGGTGCGGTCACCTTCCGGTCGCGGACGGTCGGCATCGGCAGCAGCACCCGCAGCGCCGCGTTCTCCGCCGGGTCGAGCACGCCGTGCTGCACGCACGCGGGCACGAGGAACTCCTCCCCGTCCGGCCCGGCCGGGTGGCCCATCGCGTAGTGGCACGCCTGGAGCCGCTCCTGGACGGCGCGCACGGCCGGGTCGGTGGCGGTCTCGCCGCGCTGCATCAGGTCCCACGCCGGCTTCACCTGCTCGGCGTCCATGAACTGGTGCATGACGAAGGTGACCGGGCGGATCCCGTGGCGCAGCAGCCGCCGCGCCCCCACGCGGCGCACGGTGCGCCCGGCCCAGCCGACCGCGGTCGTCAGCACCGTCGGGTGCCGGGCGACCAGGCGCAGCAGCTTGACGGCCAGGTCGGGCGCGGGCGTGCTGCCGAAGGCGATCCCGGTGAGGTGGCGGAAGAACGCCTCGCGGGTGGCGCGGTCGCGCGGGTCGGCCGTGTCCAGCACGGGGAACCAGCGGTCGCCGGAGTAGAAGCCGTAGGCGGTGCGGTTGCAGCGCAGGTCGCCGTTCTCGAAGACCGTGGGGTCGAGCCGCGCGCCCACCCCGCGCTCGATCTGCGCCCACACCGCGTCGGGCGAGACGTCGCCGGCGCGGTAGTCCTCGTGCCAGCGCCGGTCGTCGCCGACGAACGCGGCCGGCTGGAACGACAGCATCCCGAAGCCCATCGCCCCGGCGGTGCGCACGACCTCGGGGATCTCGTCGACGTTGCGCGGGGTCACCGTCATGTTGTGGGCGAGGAACGACCGGACGCCGTGCTCGCGGCGCAGGCGCCGGAACATGTCGACGAACCGCTGCCGGTAGGGGTGCAGCGACGCCTCGTCCGGCGGGCGGGGGATGCCGCGGCGGCCGAACATCATGGAGTCGAAGTGTGCGGCGAACGAGACGCGGTCGAGCCGGCGCCGCCCGTCCGGGCCGAGGACCAGCTGCTCGAGGTAGGGGTAGTCGACGTCGCCGTGGGTCATGCTCATCGGCTCGCGGCCGTGCTCGCGCATCGTCAGCAGCGCGGCGGCGTGGTCGTCGGGCGGGAGCAGGGTCACCTCGCCGCCGATCAGCTGGGCGTGGGCCCGCGGCCCGCGCAGGCGCCGCAGCGTCGCCATCTGCCTCCCGACCTGCTCGCGGGTGTGCGGCCCGTCGACGCGGACGCGGTTGGCGTCGCGCGAGTGGTAGCAGGGGGTGCAGGCGAGGTTGCAGGCCGGGAACACGCCGTGCGTGCCCTCGCAGCCCGGCCCGAACCGGCCGAGCACCTGCCCGGGGGTCTTCACGACGTCGGGCAGGCCGGCCCAGCGGTCGGCGAGCGCGGCGGCGAACTCGGGGTCGCGGGGGCGGGTGCGGCGCTCCCAGCGGGCCAGTCGGTCCCAGCGGGTCAGTCGGTCCCAGGCGCGGCGTGCAGCGAGCATGGTGGAATCCCTCCGTCGACCGGTGTTCGACGTCGGGTCACGCTACGGATCGGTCAGCTCCGGCGCAGGGCGCGCACGGCGTCGGGCAGCGCGAGCGCCACCGACACCGCCGACAGGACGGTGGCCAGCTGGCAGTACGCGCAGAACGCCCCGTTCTCCCGCCACTCCTCCCGGGCCAGCTGCACGTCGACGCCCAGGTCACCCAGCGTCTTCGCAGCCAGCAGCACGGGCAGGGCCCGCGAGCGGTCCGCCCCGCCCGCGGCGGCCAGCCAGGCCGTGAGCGCGTAGGTCAGGATCATCATCGGTCCGTCGGGGCTCTGCGCGCGCCGGAACGCGTAGTCCGACGCGTCCACCCGGTCGGCGTCGAACGGCCCTGGCGGGTCGGGCAGGTGCGACACGATCCCGGTCTGGTACGCCGTCACGACCTTCCCCATCGCCGCGCCGACGAGCGAGAGCCCGACGATCCAGCGCCGCCGGCGCATGCCGGGCTCCTCGCTGGTGCGCAGGTAGCGGGACAGTTCCGAGGGGCTCGCCATGCGCCGGGAGGTACCCGCGGTCCCGAGCGGCACACCCCTCATCCGCGGCCCAGCTCCTCCCGCACCCGCTCGCGGCCCGCGGCGGCGTCGGGGGCGTCGAGGGCCAGCCGGGCCAGGCGCTCGCAGTCCGCCGCGCTGAGCCCGGCCAGCCCGTCCGCGACGGCCGGGAGCAGCGCGGGCGCCGCCGAGAGGCTCCCGACCCCCAGCCCGGCCAGCACCGGGGCCAGCGCGGGGTCGGCCGCGGCCTCCCCGCACACCCCGACCGGCCGGCCGAGCCGCCGCCCGGCCGCGCCGACCATCGCGACCAGCGCCAGCAGCGCCGGCTGCCAGGGGTCGAGCAGGTCGGCCAGCCCGCCGGCGGTGCGGTCGGCGGCGAAGGCGTACTGGGCGAGGTCGTTGGTGCCGATGCTGACGAAGTCGACCTCCGCCAGCACGGCGTCCGCGGCGAGCGCGGCCGCCGGGACCTCGATCATCACCCCGGCGGTCAGCCCGCGCGCCCGCGCCGCGGCGGCGAACGCGGCCGCCTCGGCCGGCACGGACACCATCGGGGCCATCACCCGGACGTCGGCGCCGTGCTCGGCCGCCGCGGCCGCGACGGCGTCGAGCTGGGCGTCGAGCACCGGGCCGCCGACGGGGGTGGCCCGCAGGCCGCGCACGCCCAGGGCCGGGTTGGCCTCGACCCCGGTGCCGAGGAACTCCAGGGGCTTGTCCGAGCCCCCGTCGAGCGTGCGGACCACGACCGGGGCCCCGGGGAACCGGGCGAACACCTCGCCGTAGAGCGCCTGCTGCTCCCGGACCCCGGGCGGGGCGGCGCGGTCCAGGAACGCCAGCTCGGTGCGGAACAGGCCCACGCCCCCCGCGCCCGCCCGGGCCGCCGCGGCGGCGCCGTCACCGCTCTCGACGTTGGCCAGCAGCGCCAGCGGCCGCCCGCAGGCGAGCGCGCCCGACCAGCGGACCTCCCGCACCGCCCGCCGCTGTGGGGCGGTGACCGCGGTGCCCGCGGGCGGGTCGGGGTCGACCTCGCCGGTGCCGCCGTCCACGGCGACCAGGCGCCCGGGCTCCAGGCCGGCCGCGCCCGGGCAGGCCACGACGGCGGGGACGCCGAGCATGCGGGCGAGGATCGCGCTGTGCCCGGTGGGCCCGCCCAGCTCGGTGACGAACGCGCACACGCGCTCCAGGTCCAGGGCCGCGGTGTCGGCCGGCGACAGCTCCACCGCCACGACGACGTGCGGGCCGGCCGGCGCGGGCGCGGTGGTGGGGGTGCCGCGCAGCACCGCCACGGCCCGCCGGCGGATGTCGTCGACGTCGGCGGCCCGCTCGGCCAGGCGCCCCCCGAGCGCGAGCAGCTGCTCGCGGACCGCGCCGGCGGCCGACCAGACCGCCGCCTCCGCGGTGTGCCCGTGGTCGGCGACGGCCGCGGCCGCCGCGGTGCGCAGCGCCGGGTCGCGCGCCATGGCCGCGCCCGCCGCGAGGATCTCCCCGGCCTCCGGCGGGACGCCGGTGGCGAGCGCCTCGTAGCCGGCGGCGACCGTCTCCAGCGCTGGGCCGATCCGCGCGGCCTCGCCGGCGCGGGCGTCCGGCGCCACCGCCCCCGGCCGCACCTCCGGCGCCGGGCCCCCGGCCGCGACGCGGTGCACCGGCGCGACCGCGCGGCCCGCCGAGACCCCGATGCCCCTCACGCCGGCCCCGGGCGGGCGCCGGACGCCCCCGCGCGACCGCCCGGCGGGCGCAGCGCCCCCTCGGGGCGGTCGGCGGCGGGGTCGAGCACGGTCGGCTCCGGCGACAGGGCCAGGACCGGCATGGGGGCTCCCTTCCCGTGCGGTGGCGACCACGGGCTCGGCCGGGGCTGCAGCAGATGATGCCGGTGCGGACCGCCGTCCCGCATCCCCCGCCCGGCGGCGGGCGGGCTCCTGCGCGCGGCCGGCGGACCGGCTTGACGCGGGCACGCGTCCGCGGGTGCACTGGCCGGGTGGCGCGGACGCGGCGGACCGGTGGCGGACCCGGCGGCGCGGCGGCCGCGATCGTCCTGGCCGGGGGCAGCGGCACCCGCGTGGGCGGGCCCCGCAACAAGGTCTACCTCCCGCTGGCCGGCCGCTCGGTGATCTCCTGGTCGCTCGACGCGTTCGGGTCGATGGCCGGGATCGGCCCGGTCGTGCTCGTCGTCCGCGCCGCCGACCGCCCCACCGCCGAGCGGGTGCTCGACCGGGAGGTCGACCACGGCCCGGTGGAGCTGGTCACCGGAGGGGCCACCCGGCAGGAGTCGGAGCTGGCCGGGCTGCGGCACCTGGCGGGCCGCATCGACGCGGGAGCCGTCGACACCGTCCTGATCCACGACGGCGCGCGCCCGCTGATGACGCGCGCGCTCGCCGCCGCGGTCCTGGACGCCGCCCACCGCGGCGGGGCGGTGCCGGGGATCCGGCGCGGCGACGTCGCGGTGGCCGCCCCGGACGGCGACGGGCTGGTCGCGATGGCGCCCGAGGGCTGCGTGGCCGTGCAGACCCCGCAGGGCTTCCCGGCCGCCCCGCTGCTGGAGGCCTACGAGCGGGCCGGGCGGGCGGGGTTCGCGGGCACCGACACGGCCTCCTGCGTCGAGCGGTTCGCCCCGGCGCTGGACGTCCGCTGGATCACCGGCGACCCGGGCAACATCAAGATCACCTACGCGCGGGACCTCGCCGTCGCCGAGCAGGCCCTGGCCCGGCTCGGCCACCGGCCGGGGTGAGGGGCCGCGGCGCCCCGCGTCCGGCGGCGGGCGCGCGCGGGGGACCGCGACGCGGGATGATCGGCCGGTGAGCGAGACGGAGAAGGCGGAGAAGGCGTCCCTGATCACCGACGACGAGCGCCGGGCGCTCACCGCGGCGCGCGACCGCATCCGCGCCGAGCACCTGCGCTCGCGCGAGCTGCGGCCGCCGAGCACCGGGCGCGGCATCCACCACGCCGCTCTGGTGTGCCGCGACGTGGAGACGACGGTGCGGTGGTACCAGGAGGTGGCGGGCTTCCCGGTCACGGTGCTGTTCGAGAACCGCGACCTCGCCGGCTCCACCCACTTCTTCTTCGACGTCGGCAACGGCAACTGCCTGGCCTTCTTCGACCTGCCCGGCGTCGAGCCCGGCCCCTACGCCGAGGTGCTCGGCGGGCTGCACCACCTGGCGATCTCGGTGTCCGAGGAGCACTGGCACGAGATCAGGGGCCGGCTCGACGAGCGCGGCATCGAGTACGCCGTGCACTCCGGCAGCTCGATCTACACGACCGACCCGGACGGCGCGCGCATCGAGTTCCTGCACGACCCGCTGGGGGAGATGTACGGCGAGCCGACCGTCTGAGGCGCGGCTCAGCCGCCGTCGACCGCGTCGGGCTCGATGCCCAGGTACTCCGCCACCTGCTCCACGAGCACCTCGTGGAGCAGGTCGGCCAGGTCGGTGCCCTCCTTCGCGCGGGCCTCCAGCGGGCGGCGGTAGAGCACGATCCGGGCGCGCGAGGGCACGCCGTGCGGGTCCACCCCGGCCGGCACGAGCTGCGCGAGCGGCACCCCGGTGTCGGCGAGCACGCCGGAGTCCCACACGACGTCGTCCAGGGAGGTGGCGTGCACCTCCGGGACGTCGTCGACCGCGAGGTCCAGGTCGGCCAGCTCGGAGCCCCAGCGCAGCTCGATCGGCTCGACGGCCTCCAGCACGGCGGAGTCGAACCGCTCGGCCCGGGTGCGCGCCGCGGGGGTGCCCGCCGGGTAGAGCAGCCCGCGCAGGCCGCGCCCGCGGCGGTCCCGGCGGCGCGGCGACCGCAGAGTGCGACGAGCGGTGGTCATCGCGCAATCCTAGGGGGACGGAGCCGCCCGCGGAGGAGGGCCGGGGCGCGCCGGACAGCGCGTCGCGACGGCGCCGGCGCGACGACGCGCTATGGTCGCGAGGTGCTGAGTGTGCGGCGGTGTTCGCGGACCGGGTGCACCGAACTCGCGGTGGCCACGCTCACCTACGTGTACGCCGACTCCACGGCCGTCGTGGGCCCCCTGGCCACCCAGGCCGAGCCGCACACCTACGACCTGTGCCACCGCCACGCCCACCGCCTCACCGCCCCCCGGGGCTGGGAGGTCGTCCGGTTCGAGGGCGAGTTCGCCCCGCCGCCGCCCACCTCCGACGACCTCACCGCGCTCGCGGAGGCCGTGCGCGAGGCGGGGCGCGCCGACCGCCCGGTGGAGAGCGCCCCCGTCACGCCGACGGGCCGGCGCGGCCACCTGCGCGTGCTCCCCTCGGCGGACTGACCGCCCCCGGTCGGCCCTCACCCCCGGCCCGCCCGGTCACCGATAGGCTGCCCCCTCGTGGCTGACCTCTCGGCAATCGTCAAGGCCTACGACATCCGCGGTGTCGTCGGCGACGGCATCGACGAGCCCGTCGTGCGCGCCCTCGGGGCGGCGCTGGCGCGGCTCGTGCGCGACGAGGCGCGCGCCGTCGTGGTGGGCCGCGACATGCGCCCGTCCTCGCCCGCGCTGGCCCGCGCGTTCGCCGAGGGGGTCACCGGTCAGGGGCTCGACGTCGTCGACATCGGCCTGGCCAGCACCGACCAGCTCTACTTCGCCTCGGGCTCGCTCGACCTCCCGGGTGCGATGTTCACCGCCAGCCACAACCCGGCGCGGTACAACGGCATCAAGCTGTGCCGGGCCGGGGCCGTCCCGATCGGGCAGGGGACCGGGCTGGACGCGGTCCGCGACGACGCGCAGGCCGGCGTCCCCGACGGCCCGGGCGGCGGCACCGTCACCGCCCGCGACGTCCTCGGCGACTACGCCGCCCACCTGCACGGCCTGGTCGCCGCGCCGCAGCGCCCGCTGCGCGTGGTGGTCGACGCCGGCAACGGGATGGCCGGGCACACCGTGCCCGCGGTGCTGGCCCACCTCGACGTGGTGCCGCTGTACTTCGAGCTGGACGGCACCTTCCCCAACCACGAGGCCAACCCCCTGGACCCGGCCAACCTGGTGGACCTGCAGAAGGCGGTGCTCGCCGAGGGCGCCGACCTCGGCCTGGCCTTCGACGGCGACGCCGACCGCTGCTTCGTCGTCGACGAGCGCGGCGAGGCGGTGAGCCCGAGCGCGGTCACCGCGCTGGTCGCGGTGCGCGCGCTGGCGCAGCACCCCGGCGCGACGATCATCCACAACTGCATCACCTCCCGCGCCGTCCCCGAGCTGGTGCGCGAGCACGGCGGCACGCCCGTGCGCACCCGCGTCGGGCACTCGTTCATCAAGGCGCGGATGGCGGAGACGGGCGCGGTGTTCGGCGGCGAGCACTCCGCGCACTACTACTTCCGCGACTTCTGGCGCGCCGACTCCGGGATGCTGGCCGCGCTGCACGTGCTCGCCGCCCTGGGCGAGGCCGACCGGCCGCTGTCGGAGCTGATGGCGGGCTACGAGCGCTACGCCGCGTCCGGTGAGATCAACTCCACCGTCTCCGACGTCCCCGGCCGGGTCGCCGCCGTCCGCGCCGCCTACGCCCGCGCGGAGTTCGACGAGCTCGACGGGCTCACCGCGAGCCTGCCCGACGGGTCCTGGTTCAACCTGCGCCCGTCCAACACCGAGCCGCTGCTGCGGCTCAACGTGGAGGCCGCGGACGCCGCGGCCGTCGCCGCCCTGCGCGACGACGTGCTGGCGATCGTGCGGGAGCGGTGATGGATCTCGACCCGCGGCTCCTGGAGATCCTCGCCTGCCCCAGCGACGACCACGCCCCGCTGGAGCGGGACGGCGACACGCTCGTCTGCACCTCCTGCGGCCGGGCGTTCCCGATCGTGGACGGCATCCCGGTGCTCCTGCTCGACGAGGCCCTCCCGCCCCGCGGCGCCGCCCCGTCCGGCACGGACGGCTGACCCGGTGCTCGACGACCTGACCGACCCGCGCGCGCTGGCCGCCCTCGACGCCCGCGGGGTGCTGCGCTCCGTCGCCACCGCCGGGGCGCAGGTCCGCTCGGCCGCGCAGGGCGCCCTCGAGGCGGGCGTGGGCGAGCTGACCGAGCGCCCCCGCGCGCTGCTGTTCGTGCGCCGCCCCGGCGTGTCCGGGGCCGCCGCGTCCCTGCTCGGGGCGCTGCTCGGGCCCTCCTGCCCGGTGCCGGTCGTGGTGGTCGACGCCGTGCCGGCCTGGGTCGGCCCGCTGGACGTCGTCGTCGTCCACGCCGACGACGGCACGGACACCGAGCTGGCCGACTCGGTCGACCTCGCCGTCCGCCGCGGCGCCGAGGTCGTGGCCTCGGTGCCGGCCGCCGGGCCGGTCGCCTCCGCGGGGGCCGGGCGGGCGCGCCTGGTGGAGCCCCGCATCCCCGTGCCGCCGGGGCTGGACCTGCCGCGCGCGCTCGCCGTCGGGCTCGCCGTGCTGCGCGCACTTGGCCTGCTCGGCGCCCCGCTCGACCCCGCCATGGACGTCCTCGCCGACGCCCTGGACGCCGAGGCCGAGCGCAACCAGCCCGCCCACGAGCCCTTCATGAACCCGGCGAAGGCGCTGACCCTGCGCCTGGCCGAGCGCACGCCGCTGCTGTGGGGCGCCGACCCGCTCGCCACGGCCGTCGCCGGGCACGCCGCGTCCGCGCTGGCCCAGCACGCCGGCGTCGTCGCGCACTCGGCCGACGTCGCGCAGGGGCTCGCGGCGACCGGCCTGCTCGGCGCGCTCGGCACGGGGGGCACCGACATCTTCCGCGACCCGTTCGACGACCCGGCGCCCGAGGCGCTGCGGCCGCGCCTGGTGCTGCTGGCGACCGGGGAGGACGACCCGGGGCAGGCGGTGCTGCGGCGCACCGGCCGCACCCTGCCGGATCCCGACGTGCTGCACCCGGTCGACGAGGTCGTGCGGGGTACCCCGCACGCGGCCCTGCTGCGTGCCGTGCTGCTGGCGTCGCGCTGCGACGCCGCCGCCGTGTACCTCGGGCTGGCCACCCGCGCCATCGAACCGGCCTGAGAGGGATCGCACCGTGGAGCTGCTGGAGAACCCCGTCCGCACCTACTCGTGGGGCTCGCGCACCGTGATCGCCGAGCTGCTGGGCGAGCAGGTGCCGGCGCCGCACCCCCAGGCCGAGCTCTGGCTGGGCGCGCACCCGGGCGCCCCCTCGCAGCTGGTGCACGAGGGCGGGCGCACCTCGCTGCTCGACGCGATCACCGCCGACCCCGCGGGGCGGCTCGGCGCCGACCGCGCCGAGCGGTGGGCCGGGCGGCTGCCGTTCCTGCTCAAGGTGCTCGCCGCGGACGAGCCGCTGTCGCTGCAGGCCCACCCCAGCGCCGAGCAGGCCGCCGCCGGGTTCGCCCGCGAGGACGCGGCGGGGCTGGCCCTCGACGCGCCGGACCGCAACTACCGCGACCCCAGCCACAAGCCCGAGCTGGTCTGCGCGCTCACGGAGTTCCACGCCCTCGTCGGCTTCCGCGAGCCCGCCGCGTCGGTCGCCCTGCTGGAGGCCCTCGACGTCCCCGAGCTGGCCCCGCACGTGGCGCTGCTGGCCGACCAGCCCGACGCCGACGGCCTGCGCGCGCTGTTCACCACCTGGATCACGCTGCCCCAGTCGCTGCTGGACGTGCTCGTGCCGGCCCTGCAGGAGGGCTGCGTGCGGCGGGCGGGCGACGAGCGGTTCGGGGCCGAGGCCCGCACGGTGCTGGAGCTGTCCGAGCGCTACCCGGGCGACGCCGGCGTGCTCGCCGCCCTCCTGCTGCGGCGGGTGGAGCTCGCGCCCGGCGAGGCGCTGCACCTGCCCGCCGGCAACCTGCACGCCTACCTGTCCGGCGCCGGCGTCGAGGTGATGGCCAACTCCGACAACGTGCTGCGCGGCGGGCTCACGCCCAAGCACGTCGACGTGGCCGAGCTGCTGCGGGTCCTGGACTTCGCCGCGCCCGCCCCGCCGGTGCTGCACGGCGCGCCCGAGGGCGCGTGGACGCGCTACGACACCCCGGCCGAGGAGTTCCGGCTCCGCCGGCTCGAGGCCGACTCCGGTGAGGTGCCCGTGCCGGGCGGCGGCCCGCGGATCCTGCTGTGCACGGCCGGCGCCGTCGGCATCCGGTCCGGCGAGGGGTCGGTGGAGATCAAGCGCGGGCGGGCGGTGTGGCTCGGGGCGGGGGAGACCGACGTCGCGCTCGAGGTGCGCGTGGAGGGCACCCAGGTGTTCCTGGCCAGCGACGGGCTCTGACGGTCACCGGCCCTCCGCCGGCCGGTCCGCCCCGGCGGCCAGCACCCCGAGCACCGCGAACAGCGCCACGGCGATCCGGGTGGTGGCGGCCGGGTGGTCGGCCACGCTGAGCACGGCGAACCCGGCCAGCCCCGCACCGGCGGCGGCCGCGGTGAGCGACCCGCGGGCCGCGTCCCGGACGGCGACCGCCCCGGCCAGCGCAGTGATCACCAGCACGGCCAGCAGCCCGGCCGCGCCGGTCTCGACGGCGTGGTGGAGCCACAGGTCGTGCGCGTGCGCGAACGGCTCGTCCCCGGGCACGGCCGCCGCGATCAGCGGCCCCGCCCGGCCCGGACCGACGCCCAGCGGGTTCGCCACCGCGATCCGCAGCGCCGCCGCCCACACGTCCGTGCGCGCGCCCAGCCGACCGCCGGTGAGCAGCCCGAGCAGCGCGAGGGCCGCCACCCCGGTGGCGGCGGCCCCGAGGACCCGGGGCCGGGTCGGCCGGCGCAGCACCACGAGGACGGCCGCGCCGACGACCCCGGCCAGGATCCCGCCCCGCGACCCGGTCAGCAGCAGCGCGGCGCAGCCGAGCGCGACGACACCGCCGCCCAGCAGCCGCGACGCCCGGTCGGGGCGGCTCGCGGCCCCGGCCGCCGCGGCCGGCAGGAGCAGCACCAGCAGGGCCGCGAGCAGGTTCGGGTTCGCGAAGGTGCCGGTGACGCGGACGAGCTCGGCCCCCGTGCAGGCGTCGGCGGAGCCGTCGGGCGCGCCCCGGCAGAACCCGGTGGGGGTCCCGTCCGCGGCCTGCCGCAGCCCCGCCGTCGCGGCGACGGCCACCGCGACCAGGGCCAGCAGCCCGAGCGCCGGACCGGAGTCCGCCACGAGCCGGCGCACGCCCAGGGCGAGGACGAACACGGCCACGGTCGTGAGCACCGCCCGCCAGGGCGCCCACGGCTGCCCGGCCACCACCGTCGCCACCGCCGCGGCGAGCAGCAGCAGCGCCAGCGCCGGGTCGAACACCGACAGCGGCCGCAGCCGCGGGGGCCGGTTCCACGGCGCGGCCGCGACGACCAGCGCGGCCATCCCCACCAGCACCGCCACCCGCAGCGGGGTCAGCACGCCCACGACCGGCCCGTCGGGGAGGACGTCGGCGGCGGCCTCCACCAGCACCGCGCCCAGGGCCAGCAGCGCGACCCCGCCGGCGGCCGACGCCCACCGCTCCGGCGCGGGGGGCGGGGGCGCGGTCGCGACGTCGGCGGACGGGTGGGCCACACCGCACTTCTCCCGCACCCGGGTGTCCACCCGGCCAGCGGCCGGTGACGGCGGGGCGCCGATCCGGTGGCGACGCGGCGAGCCGCACGCGGCGACGCCCGCGCTGGGGGAGGGCACGGGCCACGGCGCCCGGCTGGTGCTCGTGCGCCGCGGGTCGGGGGAGCGGGCCCGCGACGAGGCCGCCGCCACCGCCGCGGCCCGGGTGGAGGAGGTGCTCGCAGCGCTCGGCTGATCGCCGCCGGACGGGCGGTGCGGCCCCGGGGACGGCCGCGGCGCCGATCCCGTGGCGATCACGGCCCGGGTGATCGCGATCGGATCCGCGCCGGTGCCCTCGACGGGGCGCTGGTGCCGGTCCCGCGGCGATCACGATCCGGCGGCGCCGCCTCCGCCGGTGGTCGTCCCCGCGTCCCGCGACCGTCCGGCGCGCCGGTGGAACCGCGGCCGCGCCGGATCCGTCGGTGTGCGCATGTTCCGCCGACCGTTCCGCGGGTCCGCCGCCGTCGCCGCCGGGCTCGTCACGCCGAAGGAGCTGCGCGGGCCGCGGTTCCGGTGGCTGTTCCGCGACACCTGGGTCGATGCGTCGGTGGAGGTCGACGCGGCGCTGCTGTCCGTGGCGGCGTCGGTCGCCACCGGGGGGCGGGGCGTGCTCGCCGGCTGGTCCGCCGCCGAGCTGCTCGGCGCGTCCTGCGGGCCGCCGCACGCCCCCGTCGAGATCGTCGCGCCCGGCTGCCGCAGCCGGGCGGGCCTCCGCGTGCGCCACGACGCCCTGCGGCCGGGCGACGTCGTCGAGGTCGCGGGCGTGCGCGTCACCGGGTTCCTGCGCACGGCCTTCGACCTCGGCCGCCGCCCGCCGCTCCTCGGGGCGGTCATCGCGGTCGACGCGCTGTCCCGGGTCGGGGAGTTCGCGCCCCGGGAGCTCGTGCGGTTCGGCTACGACCACCTCGGCGCCCCGGAGAGCAGGCTGCTCGCCCGGGCGGTCGCGCTCGCGACCCCGCTGTCCGGCTCGCCGATGGAGACCCGCCTCCGCCTGGCCCTGCACGACGCCGGTCTGCCGCCCCCGGTGCTGCAGCACCGGGTCGGTCCCTACGCGCTCGACCTCTCCTACCCGGGCGTGCTCCTCGCCGTCGAGCACGACGGGCGCGAGCACCTCACCCCGGAGCGGGCCCGCCGCGACCTCCGGCGCCAGGCCGCGCTGACCGCCGCGGGCTGGACGGTGCTGCGGTTCCCGGCGCGGGAGGTGCTCGACCGGCCGTGGCGGGTGGCGCGGGAGGTCCGGCGGGAGCTGGTGGCCCGCGGGGCGGTCGCGGCGTGACGGAGCGGTGCGCGTCGCGGAGCCCCGGCGACCGGCGGACGCCCGGACCGGACCGTGATCGCCGCGGGACGGGACGTCCGGCCCCGCGGAGGACGGTTCCGCGCGTCGAACGACGATCACCACCGGTGCGGTCGCGGCCGGATCGACGTTCCCGCCCCGCGGAGGGCGGGACCGCCAACCCCACGACGATCACGCGGCCGGTCAGACCACCGCCACCGTCCCGTCCACCACGACGTCGGCGCGGGCGCGGGTGCCCTCCGCCGTGAAGTGGGCCGCCTCCTGGGCCGCCCAGCGCTCCCAGTGCGGCCGGTAGGTCTCGCCGTCGCGGGCGATGGCGCGGCGGAACCGCTCGTCGCGGGGGGCCTCGACCCACACCAGCAGCACGGCGCGGGCGGCGACCGGGCGCGCCCCGCTGCCCACGCCGTCGAGGACGAGCACGGGCGGGCGGCCGACGAGCACGGTCGCGCCGGGCGCGGAGCGCTCCCAGTCCCACCGGCGGTAGGTGGCGTCGCGCCCGGCCCGCAGCGGGGCCACCACCCCGTCGACCAGCAGCGGTCCGGTGGCGGCGAGGCCGTCCCAGCCGGGGTAGAGGTCGTCCAGGTGCAGGACCGGCGCGTCCAGGGCGGCCCCCAACGCCCCGGCGAGCACGGTCTTCCCCGACCCCGACGGCCCGTCCACGCAGACGAGCCGGGTCGCCCCGCAGCGGGGCGGGGCGGCCCGCACCCGCGCGGCGAGGTCGGCGATCACTCCGACGGCGCCGGCTCCGCGACCCGGTAGCCGCCGAACCGCTCCCGCAGCGTCCGCTTGCTGAACTTGCCGACGCTGGTCCTGGGCACCTCGTCGATGAACTCGACGGCGTCGGGCAGCCACCACCTCGCCACCCGCGGCTCGAGGTGGGCGATGACCTCCTCGGCGGTCAGCGCCTCCCCGGGCCGGACGACGACGCACGCCAGTGGCCGCTCCACCCACCTCGGGTGCGGGATCGCGATGACCGCGGCCTCGGCCACCTTCGGGTGGGCCATGATCTCGTTCTCCAGCTCCACCGAGCCGATCCACTCGCCGCCGGACTTGATGAGGTCCTTGGTCCGGTCGACCAGCCGGAACGAGCCGTCCGGCGAGACGGAGGCGACGTCGCCGGTGCGCAGCCAGCCGTCGGCGGTGAACTGCTCCCCGCCGCCCTCGCCGCGGTAGTACCCCTTCGCGATCCACGGCCCCGCCGCCTGCACCTCGCCGGTGGCGACGTCGTCCCAGGGGAGGACCTCGCCGGTCTCCGGGTCGGCGATGCGCAGGTCCACCAGCGGCACCGGGTAGCCCTGCCGCGCCCGCAGCGCCGCCCGCTCCTCCTCGGGCCGGTCGTCGTCGGCGCGGCGCAGGGTGCCCAGCGAGGCGATCGGCGAGGTCTCGGTCATGCCCCAGCCCTGCAGCAGCGGCAGCCCGATCGCCGCCCGGAACGCCTCGGACAGCGCCCTCGGCACGGCCGACCCCCCGCACAGCACGACGCGCAGCGCGAGGTCGCGCCCGGCCAGCAGCGGCACCAGGCCCATCCAGATGGTGGGGACGCCCGCGGTGACGGTCACGCGGTGGCGCTCCAGCATCCCGGCGATCGCCTCGGGCGCCATCGCGGGCCCGGGCAGGACGAGGTCGGTGCCGGCGAGCAGGCAGCCGTAGGGCAGCCCCCAGGCGTTGGCGTGGAACATCGGCACGACCGGCAGCACGACGTCGCGCTCGGTCAGGCCGACGCCGTCGGCCACCAGCGAGATCAGCGAGTGCAGCACCGTGGAGCGGTGCGAGTAGACCACGCCCTTCGGGTTGCCGGTGGTGCCCGAGGTGTAGCACATCGCGGCGGCGGTGTTCTCGTCGTCGACGACGAACTCGCCCGCGTGCGGCTCGGCCGCCGCGAGCAGCTCCTCGTAGTCGCGCACGCGCGGGTCGTCGGGGACCGGGACCGGCGCCCCGTCGTCGAGGACGACGACGTGCCGCACGGCGGGCAGCCGGTCCAGGTGCGGGGCGAGCAGCGGCAGCAGCGAGCGGTCGACGAAGACGACCTCGTCCTGGGCGTGCTCGACGACGTGGACGAGCTGGTCGGGGAACAGCCGGATGTTGAGCGTGTGCAGCACGCGCCCGGTGCAGGGCACCGCGAGGTAGAGCTCCAGGTGCCGGGCGGTGTTCCAGCAGAACGTGCCGACGCGCCCGTCGGTGGACACGCCGAGGTCGTCGAGCACCGTCGCCAGCCGGCGCACCCGGACGGCCCACTCGGCCACCGTGGTGGTGGTCTCGCCCGTCGCCGTGACCGTCACCAGCCGCTTGGCCCCGAAGAAGCGCTCCGCCCGGTGGAACACGTGCGGGAGGACGAGGGGGCGGTCCTGCATGAGTCCGAGCACCGGTGCTCCTCGTCCGCGGGGTGGGTGCCGGCGACGGTACCGGGACCGGCCGCGTCCGGTCACGAGCCGGACGGCCCCGCTGCGGCTAGGGTCGACCGTCGTGACGCCGGCCGTGGTCTGCCTCGACGTGGGATCGGTGTGGACGAAGGCGCTCCTCGTCCACCCCGACGGCGGGCTGGCCGGGTTCGCCGAGCACCCCACCACCGGCGACGACGTGCTGGCCGGCGTGGACGCGACCGTCCGCGCGGTGACCGCCGCGGGCCGCGACGGCGACCCGGACGTGCTCGCCTGCTCCTCGGCCGGGGGCGGGCTCCGGCTGGCCGTCGTCGGGCCGGAGACCCTCGCCGCCACCGACGCCGGGCACCGGGTCGCGGCCACCGCCGGGGCGCGCGTCGTCCACGTGCACGGCGGCCGGCTGGAGCCCGCCGACGTGCGCGCGCTCCGCGACGCCCGCCCGGGCGCGGTGCTCCTGCTCGGCGGCGCCGACGGCGACGACCCGGCCCCGCTGCTGCACAACGCGGGCCGGCTGGCCCGGGCCCGCATCCGCCCGCCGGTCGTGCTGGCCGTCGACGCCGCCGCCCGCGACGAGGCCCTGGACCTGCTCACCGCCACCGGGCGGACCGTGGTGCCGTGCGCCAACGTGCTGGCCGGGCCCGGGCGCGTCGAGCCGGCCCCCGCGCGGGCGGCGATCCTCTCGCTCTACCGGCGGCACGTGCTGAGCGGGCGCGGGACGGGCGTGGCGCCGCGGTTCCGGCGGCTGGTCCGCACGGCCACCCCCGACGCCGTCGGTCGCGGCACCGCGCTGCTCGCCCGGCTGGTGGGCGGCCCCGTGCTGGTCGTCGACGTCGGCTGCGCCACCACCGACGTGCACTCCGCCGGCCCCGCCGGCGCGCTGCGGACCGTCGAGGGCGACCTGGGCGTGCGCACCTCGGCCACCGGCGTGCTCGTGGAGGGGCAGGCCGAGGGGCTCGTCGACCCCGTGGAGGCCGACCTGCTCGGCCCGACCGTCGCGCGGATGGCGGACGAGGTGGGCTCGGTCCCGGACGACGCCGGCAGCGCGGCGGAGGACCGGCGCGTGGCCGCGCTGGCCGCGGTCGTCGCCGTCCGCCGGCACCTGCGGGTCGCCGCGGTGCGGCCGACCGTCGTCGTCCTCAGCGGCGGGGTCTTCCGGCGCTCGGGGGTGGGCGCGGCGCCCGTCGTGGCGACGCTGTGCGCCGACCCCGAGCTGGCCCCGGCGCTGGCCGGGGCCCGGGTGGTCGCGGACACCGACTTCACCGTCGCCCCGGCCGGGCTGCTGGCCGACCGGGGCCGGGACGGGCCCGCCGAGGCCCTGCTGCGCGACCACCTGCTGGGCGAGCACCCGCTGGGCTGAGGATCACCGGCGGTCGACTGGACAACCCCCGGGCGGGCTGGGGACACTGGAGGGTGAGCCGGGACCGAGAGGCGCTGCGACGGACCACCGAGTCCGCCACGCTCGGTCCGTCGGGAGATCGACAGCAAGGGCGCCTCCCCGTGAGGGAGGCGCACCCCGTGCCGCCCCGCAACCGCCCCCCTGGAGGAGCACCACTGTGTCCGTGGACGCCAGCACCACCCCCGACCGCCGCCTGCAGAACGTCAACGGTCTCGACTTCGCCGTCGCCGACCTGTCGCTGCACGAGTTCGGCCGCAAGGAGATCCGCCTCGCCGAGCACGAGATGCCCGGCCTGATGGAGCTGCGCCGCGAGTACGCCGAGGCCCGCCCGCTGCACGGCGCCCGCGTCGCCGGTTCGCTGCACATGACCGTGCAGACCGCCGTGCTGATCGAGACCCTCGTGAGCCTGGGCGCCGAGGTCCGCTGGGTCTCCTGCAACATCTTCTCCACGCAGGACCACGCGGCCGCCGCCACGGTCGTCGGCCCGCACGGCACCCCCGAGGAGCCCAAGGGCGTCCCGGTGTTCGCCTGGAAGGGCGAGACGCTCGAGGAGTACTGGTGGGCCACGGAGCAGCTGTTCCTGTTCCGCGACGAGAACGGCGAGGTCGTCGGCCCGAACATGATCCTGGACGACGGCGGCGACGCCACCCTGCTCGTCCACAAGGGCGTCGAGTACGAGCGCACCGGCGTCGTGCCGACCGTCGAGGACGACGACCTCACGGTCTCCCACGAGTACCGCGTCATCCTCGACACGCTGCGCCGCTCGCTGAGCGCCGACCCGGGCCGCTGGACGAAGGTCGCGAGCGGCATCCGCGGCGTCACCGAGGAGACCACCACCGGCGTGCACCGGCTCTACCAGCTCGCCGAGCAGGGCCAGCTCCTGTTCCCGGCGATCAACGTCAACGACTCGGTCACCAAGAGCAAGTTCGACAACGTCTACGGCATCCGCCACTCGCTGATCGACGGCCTCAACCGGGCCACCGACATCCTCATCGGCGGCAAGGTGGCGCTGGTCTGCGGCTTCGGCGACGTCGGCAAGGGCTCCGCGGCCGCGCTGGCCGGCCAGGGCGCGCGCGTGATCGTCTCGGAGGTCGACCCGATCTGCGCGCTCCAGGCGCTGCTGCAGGGCTTCCAGGTGGCGACGCTGGACTCGGTCATCGACCGGGCCGACATCATCGTCACCACCACGGGCAACAAGGACATCATCACCACCGAGGCGATGTCCCGGATGAAGCACCAGGCGATCGTGGCCAACGTCGGCCACTTCGACAACGAGATCGACGTCGCCGGCCTGGGCCGGATCCCCGGCATCATCAGGATCAACATCAAGCCGCAGGTCGACGAGTGGGTGTTCCCGGACGGGCACTCGATCATCCTGCTGTCCGAGGGCCGGCTGATGAACCTGGGCAACGCGACGGGCCACCCGTCGTTCGTGATGAGCAACAGCTTCGCCAACCAGGTCATCGCCCAGGTGGAGCTGTTCACCAAGCACGAGGAGTACAACAAGGACGTCTACCGCCTGCCGAAGATCCTCGACGAGAAGGTCGCGAGGATCCACGTGCTGGCGCTGGGCGGCGAGCTGACCAAGCTCACCAAGGACCAGGCCGAGTACATCGGCGTGGACGTCGAGGGCCCCTTCAAGCCCGAGCACTACCGGTACTGATCCCCCCGTGCGCGGATGCGGCCGCCCCGGCCGCCGCATCCGCGCACGAGGCCCCACGGAGGAGGCGGCGGCGGTTGCACGGCGGTGACGGCGACGGCTGGATCCGCTGCGCCCTGGGCCACCGCCACTGGGGCCTGTTCGGCGCCGCCGGGCTGCTCGTGCGGTCCGGCGGCCTCGTGCTCCTGCAGCACCGCGCCCTGTGGAGCCACCACGGCGGCACCTGGGGCCTGCTCGGCGGCGCCCGCCACCGCGACGAGCCCCCGGCCGCGGCGGCGGCGCGCGAGGCCGTCGAGGAGGCGGGCCTGGACCCGGCCGCCTACGAGGTGACCGGCGAGTCCGTCGACGACCACGGCGGCTGGAGCTACACCACCGTGCTCGCCCGGGCGCCCGAGCCGCTGGTCCTCACGGCGCTCACCGAGGAGACGATCGCCGTGGCCTGGGTGCCCGACGACGAGGTGACGGCGCTGCCGCTGCACCCCGGCTTCGCCGCCACCTGGCCCCTGCTCCGCGCCGCCTGACCGCACCTCGGAGCCAGAACGCGGTCTCCGAGGCTCGTCGAGCAGCGTCCTGGCTCCGAGGTGCGCTGAGATAGCGTCGGGGGCGTGTTCCAGGGGTTCGACACCGTGCGCGTCGACGTCGGCGGGGTGGCCGTGCACGCCGTCGTCGGCGGGTCCGGGCCGCCTGTGCTGCTGCTGCACGGGTTCCCGCAGTCCCACGTCATGTGGCACCCCGTCGCCCCCGCGCTGGCCCGGCGGGCCACCGTCGTCGCCGCCGACCTGCGCGGCTACGGCGACTCCGACCGCCCGCCGTCGGGGCCCGACCACGCCGGCTACAGCTTCCGGGCGATGGCCGCCGACCAGGTCGGTCTCATGCGGGCGCTGGGCCACGACCGGTTCGCCGTCGTCGGCCACGACCGCGGCGCCCGCGTCGCGCACCGGACGGCGCTGGACCACCCCGGCGCCGTCACGCGCGTCGCGGTGCTCGACGTCCTGCCGACGCTGCACGTCTACACCCACCTCGACCAGGCGCTGGCCACCGCGTACTACCACTGGTTCTTCTTCCTGCAGCCCGCCGACCTGCCCGAGCGGATGATCGGCGCCGACCCGTCGGGCTACCTGCGCACGCTGCTGGGCGGGTGGGGGAGCGGGCTGGACGCGTTCGCCCCCGGCGCGCTCGCCGAGTACGAGCGCTGCTTCGCCGACGCCGGCGCGCGGCACGCGATGCTGGAGGACTACCGGGCGGCCGCGTCGGTCGACCTGGAGCACGACCGCGCCGACCGGCACCGCCGCGTCGAGGTGCCCCTGCTGGCGCTGTGGGGCGCGCGCAGCGTCGTCGGGCGCAGCCCGGTCGACCCCCTCGACGTCTGGCGCGGCTGGGCCGCCGACGCCCGCGGGGCCGCCGTCGACGCCGGGCACTTCCTCGTCGAGGAGCAGCCCGGCCCGGTCCTCGCCGAGCTGGAGCGCTTCCTGTGGGCCGGCTGATCGTCGTCGAGGGGCTCGACGGGGCCGGGAAGCGCACGCTCACCGACGCGCTCGCCGCCGCCTGGGCGACCCGCGGCGCGCGGGTGGCCCGGCTCGCCTTCCCCCGCTACGCCGACGACGTCCACGCCGAGCTGGTGCGCGACGCGCTCTACGGCCGCATCGGCGACCTGAGCGACTCCGTGCACGGCATGGCGGTGCTCTACGCCCTCGACCGCCGCGCCGCCGTCCCCGTCCTCCGGGGGCTGCTCGACGGGCACGACGCCGTGCTCGTCGACCGGTACGCCGCGTCCAACGCCGCCTACGGCGCGGCCCGGCGCCACGAGGGTGCGGACGGGGAGTTCGTCGAGTGGGTGCGCGCGCTGGAGTTCGAGCGCTTCGGCCTGCCCGCGCCCGACCACCACCTGCTGCTCGCGACGCCCCGCGCCGTCGCCGCGCAGCGGGCCGCGCACCGCGAGCGCACCGACCCCGGCCGCGGGCGCGACCGGTTCGAGGCCGACGCGGCGCTGCAGGAGCGCACCGCGGGGGTCTACGCGGCCCTCGCCGCGGCGGGCTGGGTCGCGCCGTGGACGGTGCTCGACGGCGCCGCCGCGGCCGACCCCGCGGGGCTGCTCGACCGGCTCCCCGCCTGATCGGGCGAGGGGGGCGCGGCGCCCCGACCGGCGGGTGGGATGCTGCGCCCATGAAGTCGCGGGTACTCGTGGTCGACGACGACCCGGCGCTGGCCGAGATGCTCACCATCGTCCTGCGGGGCGAGGGTTTCGACACCGCCGTGGTGGCCGACGGGACGCGGGCGCTGCCCGCCGTCCGGGAGCTGCGCCCGGACCTCGTGCTGCTGGACCTGATGCTGCCCGGGATGAACGGCATCGACGTGTGCCGCGCCATCCGGTCGGAGTCGGGGGTGCCGATCGTGATGCTGACGGCGAAGAGCGACACGGTGGACGTCGTGCTGGGCCTGGAGTCCGGCGCCGACGACTACGTGGTCAAGCCGTTCAAGCCCAAGGAGCTCGTCGCCCGGATCCGGGCGCGCGTGCGGCGCACGGAGAACGAGCCGGCCGAGCAGCTCGCGATCGGCGACGTCACCATCGACGTGCCGGCCCACCAGGTGCAGCGCGACGGCGCGGCGATCGCGCTCACGCCGCTGGAGTTCGACCTGCTCGTGGCCCTGGCCCGCAAGCCCCGCCAGGTGTTCACCCGCGAGGTGCTGCTGGAGCAGGTGTGGGGCTACCGCCACGCCGCCGACACCCGGCTGGTCAACGTGCACGTGCAGCGCCTGCGCTCCAAGGTCGAGCGGGACCCGGAGCACCCCGAGGTGGTGCTGACGGTCCGCGGCGTCGGGTACAAGGCCGGCCCGCCGTGACGCCCGCCCCCGGGACCGCCCGCCCGTGAGCCGGCTCGCCCGCGCCCGCGTCCAGGCCCACCGCCTCGCCGCCGAGGTCGGCGAGCTGGCCGGCACGGTCTGGCGGCGCTCGCTGGCGGTGCGGGTGGTGACGAGCACCCTGGCGCTGTCGACGGCCGTGGTGCTGGTGCTCGGGCTGGTGCTGCAGACGCAGATCGCCGACCGGGTGGTCCGGGGCAAGCAGGAGGACGCGCAGCTGCGCTTCACCTCCAGCGCGGCGCTGCTGGAGCGCGAGCTCGCGACGGTCGACCCCGACCGCGACGGGGCGGCGGGCGACTTCAACAACGCGATCGCGCAGCTCACCGACTCCGGCACCGCTCCCGGCGCCCCCACCGCCGGCGACTTCCGCGCGGTCCTCACCACCGGCGGCGACGGGGGGCAGGTCGACGCGGGCCCGGTGCGCGACGTCCCGGCCGACCTGCGCCAGGCCGTCGCGGGCGGGACTCAGGCGTTCCGCTACACCACCGTCACCGAGCAGGGCACCGGCGTGCCGACGCTGATCATCGGGCAGCCGGTGCGGACGGCCGGGGCCCGGGTCGTCGAGTTCTACCTGCTGTTCCCGCTCGACGCCGAGCAGCGCACCCTCGGGCTGGTGCAGAGCACGCTGATCGTCGGCGGGCTGCTCCTGCTGCTCCTGCTCGCCGCCATCGCCAGCCTGGTGACGCGGCAGGTGGTGCGGCCGGTGCGCGAGGCCGCCGAGGTGGCCGAGCGGTTCGCCGACGGGTACCTCGACGAGCGGCTGCCCGTGCGCGGCGAGGACGAGCTGGCGCGCCTCGGCGAGTCGTACAACGAGATGGCGTCGAGCATCCAGAGCCAGATCCGCCAGCTGGAGGAGTTCGGGGCGCTGCAGCGCCGCTTCACCTCCGACGTCAGCCACGAGCTGCGCACCCCCCTCACGACCGTGCGGATGGCCGCCGACGTGCTCTACGCCTCCCGCGAGCAGCTGCTCCCGGCGCTGCGCCGCAGCTCCGAGCTGCTGGTCACCGAGCTGGACCGGTTCGAGGCGCTGCTCGGCGACCTGCTGGAGATCTCCCGGCTCGACGCCGGCGTGGCCGAGCTGGTGGCCGAGCGCGTCGACCTGCGCGCCGTCGTGCTGCGCGCGGTGGACAACGTCCGCGGGCTGGCCGAGGACACCGGCACCGAGCTGCGCCTGGACCTGCCCGAGGGGGTCGAGGCCGAGGTCGACCCGCGGCGCGTCGAGCGCATCGTCCGCAACCTGGTGGCCAACGCCGTCGATCACGGGGAGGGCCGCCCGGTGGACGTGCGGCTCGCCGGCGACGACGCGACGGTGGCCGTGCTGGTGCGCGACCACGGCGTCGGGCTGCGCCCCGGCGAGGCGTCGCTGGTGTTCAACCGGTTCTGGCGGGCCGAGGAGAGCCGCGCCCGGCGCAGCGGCGGCAGCGGGCTGGGCCTGTCGATCAGCGTCGAGGACGCCCGGCTGCACGGCGGCCAGCTCCAGGCCTGGGGCGCGCCCGGCCAGGGCTCGGCGTTCCGGCTGACGCTGCCGCGCGAGGCGGGCGGCCCGGTGCCGGGCAGCCCGCTGCCGCTCGGCCCGACCGGGGAGCCGCCCCGGTCCGCGGGGTCGGTGCCGACCCCGCCGCGCGGCGTCCCCGCGGGGGCGCACCGCTCGGAGGTGCTCGGGTGAGGGCCCGCCGCGCCCTGGTCGCGCTCGCCCTCGCGCTCACCGCCGCGGTGACGGGCTGCGCCACCGTGCCCGCGGACTCCCCGGTGCAGGTCGTGCGGCGCGTCCCGGGGGGCGAGGAGAGCAGCCCGCTGCCGGGTCCGGCCGCCGACATCGACTACCTGCAGGTCGTGCGGGAGTTCGTCGAGCGCTCGGCGAGCAGCGCCGACCGGCACGCCGCGGCCCGCCAGTACCTGCTCGACCCGCAGGCGGAGTGGGACGACGGCTTCTCGGTCACGGTGCTGGAGTCGGTGTTCGACACCGTCCCCGTGGGCACCGACGGCGACGCGGTGCGGGTCCTCGTCCGCGGGACGGCGCTCGGCCGGCTGACGGAGTCGGGGGCGTTCGAGCCGGACCAGCGGGCCGTGGAGCGCGAGGTCCTCGTGCGCCGCTCGGCCACCGGGCAGTGGCGCATCGCGGAGCCGGGCCCGGGCGTCCTGGTGCCGCTGCAGGACTTCCGTGCGCAGTACCGGTCCGTGCGGTCGTGGTTCGTGGACCCGGCCCGGCGGGTCCTGGTCGCCGACCAGCGCTACGTCCCGACCTTCCCGCAGGCCGCGCAGGCCAGCCGGGTCCTCGACGCGCTGCTCGCCGGCCCGTCGACGGCGCTGCTCGGGGCGGTGACCTCCACGCTGGAGCGGGCCCGCCCGCGCTCCAACGTGGGCGTCGGCGAGACCGGGGAGCTGGTCGTCGACCTCACCGAGGTCGGCGAGCTCGACGCGGTCGACCGCGAGCTGCTCGCGGCGCAGGTGGTCCTCGCGCTCGACGAGGTGGGCGTCCGCCGCGTGCGGCTCACCGTGGACGGGATCGCCCTGCTCCCCGACCGGCCGGTGCTCGGCCGCGACGACGTGGCCGGCCTCGTCGCGGGGACCGAGCCGGGGGCGGACGTGCCGGCGCTGGTGACCGCGGGCGGGCGGCTGCAGCAGCTGCTCCCCGGCGCCGCCCCCGGCGAGCTGGCCGGCCCGGCCGGCAACGGCGACTACGACGTGGAGTCCGCCGCGTCCACCGCCGACGGGCAGCGCCTCGCGGTGGTCGCCCGCGGCCCGGGCGGCCGGTCGCTGCTGCTCGGCGGGGGCGCCGACGGCGGGGTCGCCGAGGTGGGGCTGCGCGCCGGCACGATGACCCGCCCCACGTGGTCCCCGACGGGGGCCGAGGTGTGGACGGTGCTCAACGGCGCCACCGTGGCCCGGGTGAGCACCGACGGCGCCGGCGCCCCCGTCGACGGCCAGGTCAACGCCGAGGAGCTGGTCGCGTTCGGCCGCGTGCAGGACCTGCGGCTGTCCCGCGACGGGGCGCGCGTGGCCGCGGTCGTCGACGGCGGGCTGTTCACCGGGGCCGTCACCCGCAGCATCGACGGCGAGGTCGCCGTCCGGAACGTGCGGCGGCTGCGCCCGCTCGACCTGGCCGACGTCGTGGCCGCCGACTGGCGCTCCGGCGACACGATCGTCGTGACGACCGGGCAGCCGGACCGGCTCGTCGCCCCGGTGTCGGTGGACGGGCTGGACCTGCAGATGCTGCCCGTCACCAACCTCACCCCGCCGCTGGGCGCCGTGGCGGCGGCGCCCAACCGGCCGCTGCTCGTCACCGACGGCAGCGGGGTCTGGAGCTTCGGCGGGGGCCAGCAGGACGCCTGGCGGCAGGTGCTGGGCGGGGCGCCGGACGCGGTCGCGGCCTACCCGGGCTGACCGGTTGCGCGGAACCGGCCCCCGGTGGTGCGGGCGGCGGGCACGCTGGGCCGGTGCGGGAACACCTGGCGGCGCTGGTCGACCTCGTCCTGCCGGCGGGCTGCGCGGGCTGCGACGCGGCGCCCGGCGCGGGGCGGGCCTGGTGCCCGACCTGCGCGGACGCGCTGCGCCCCGCGCGCGCCCCCCGGCTGCCCGGCGGGCCGGAGGTGCGCGCGGCCGGTGAGTACACCGGGCCCCTGCGCACGGCCCTGCTGCGCTACAAGGAGCGGGGGCGCCGCGACCTGGCCGGCCCGCTGGCCCGCGAGCTGGCGGCGCTGCTGCCGGCGGGCCCGCTGCACCTGGTGCCCGCGCCGTCCCGCCCGTCCGCCGCGCGGGCCCGCGGGGGCGACCACGTGCTGCGCCTCGCCCGGACCGCCGCCGCCGGCCGGCGGGACGTCGAGGTCCACCCGGTGCTCGCGCTGTCGCGCCGGGCCCGCGACTCCGTGGGCCTGGACCCCGCCGCGCGCGCCGCGAACCTGGCCGCGCACCTGCGGGTGCGCTCGGCCCCGCCCGCGCGGGTGCTGCTGGTCGACGACGTGGTGACGACCGGGGCGACGCTGCGCGCCTGCCGCGCGGCCCTGGCCGCGGCGGGCGCGGCGACGCTCGGCGCGGTGGTCCTGTGCGACGCGACCGGCCGGCGGGGAACGTGAACGGGGGATGTGACACTACCGACGCGGAGGCGTCCGTGCCATGTCATCCGGCGCATCCACCCAGGTCGGGGTCACTCGGCACTGACCCCTGTTGCAGAACTGTGATGCGGACTACGGTCCTCCAGCATCCGCTCCGTCGCCCCGTCCGGGGCGCGGGGGGGCAAGACGAACAACACCGCCAACCCGAAGCCGAGAGCAAGGGGAGTCTGCGTGGAGATCGTTGTCACCGGCCGGAACGTCGAGGTGCCCGAGCACTTCCGGGTGCACGTCGCGGAGAAGGTCGCCCGCCTGGAACGCTACGACCACAAGATCGTCGGCCTGGAGGTGGAGCTCTTCCACGAGCGCAACCGACGACAGCTCAAGAACTGCCAGCGCGTCGAGATCACCGGACGCGGGGGGACCGGCTCGGTCGCCCGCGCGGAGGCGTGCGCCCAGGACTTCTACGCGGCGCTCGACGCCGCGGTCGCGAAGCTGGAGGCGCGGCTGCGCCGGTCGCACGACCGCCGCCGCCTCAACGGCCGCCGGGCCCGCGTCATGGCCGGCGCCGTCAACGGCCGCGCCACGGCCGTCCTGGACCCGCCCGTGCTGGAGGACCTGCCCGACGTCGACGTCCCGGGCCCGCGCGGCCACGAGCACGACGAGTCCGATCCGGGCCCGGTGCCGGGCCGCGTCGTGCGGCGCAAGGTGCACACGGCCGAGCCCATGACCGTCGACGACGCCCTGTCGCGCATGGAGCTGGTCGGGCACGACTTCTACCTCTTCGCCGACGCCGAGAGCGGCGCACCCAGCGTCGTCTACCGCCGCCGCGGCTACGACTACGGGGTGATCCGCCTGGGTCGCTGACCCGCTCGCCGACCCCGTCGGGGGCGGTCCGCGTCCGCCGGGCGGAACGCGGACCGCCTCTGCGTCGTTGAGGAGGGAGGCCGCGGGGTCGGTACCCTGGACGGGCGACTTCCACCACTCGATGACCGAATGAGGTAGTTCCGTGCCGTTGTTGGACCGCCTGCTGCGCGCCGGGGAGCGGAAGACCGTCAAGCGGTTGGCCCGGCTCGCGGAGCACATCGACACGCTCGAGCCCGACGTGCAGCCGCTGACCGACGCGGAGCTGCGGGCCAAGACCGACGAGTTCCGGGAGCGCTACGCCGACGGGGAGACCCTCGACGACCTGCTGCCCGAGGCGTTCGCGGTGGTCCGCGAGGCGGCGGTGCGCACGCTGGGGCAGCGGCCCTTCACCGTCCAGCTCATGGGCGGCGCGGCGCTGCACTACGGCAACGTCGCCGAGATGCGCACCGGTGAGGGCAAGACGCTGACCTCGGTGCTGCCCGCGTACCTCAACGCGATCTCCGGCGACGGCGTCCACGTCATCACGACCAACGACTACCTGGCCAAGCGCGACTCGGAGACGATGGGCCGGATCCACCGCTTCCTGGGCGTGTCGGTCGGGGTCATCCTGTCGGAGATGGCGCCGCTGATCCGGCGCGGCCAGTACAAGGCCGACATCACCTACGGCACCAACAACGAGTTCGGCTTCGACTACCTGCGCGACAACATGGCGTGGAACCAGTCGGACATGGTGCAGCGCGGCCACAACTTCGCGATCGTCGACGAGGCCGACTCGATCCTCATCGACGAGGCCCGCACCCCGCTGATCATCTCCGGGCCGGCCGAGCAGAGCGCGCGCTGGTACCAGGAGTTCGCGCGGATGTCGCCGCTGCTCAAGCGGGACGTGCACTACGAGGTCGACGAGCGCAAGCGCACCGTCGGCGTCACCGAGGAGGGCGTGCGGCTGGTCGAGGACCAGCTCGGCCTCAAGCCCGTCCGCGTCGACGACGGCATCCTGGGCGAGGAGAAGGGCGGGCTCTACGACCGGGACAACACCCCGCTCGTGGGCTACCTGCACAACGCCCTGAAGGTCAAGGAGCTGTTCAAGAAGGACAAGGACTACATCGTCCGCGACGGGCAGGTGCTCATCGTCGACGAGTTCACCGGCCGCGTGCTCGCCGGGCGCCGCTACAACGAGGGCCTGCACCAGGCGATCGAGGCGAAGGAGGGCGTGGAGGTCAAGGCGGAGAACCAGACGCTCGCCACCATCACGCTGCAGAACTACTTCCGCCTCTACGACAAGCTCTCGGGCATGACCGGCACGGCGCAGACCGAGGCCGCGGAGCTGTCGCAGATCTACAAGCTCGGCGTCGTGACCATCCCGACCAACCGGCCGATGATCCGCGCGGACCAGCCGGACCTGATCTACAAGACCGAGGAGGCGAAGTTCGCCGCGGTCGCGGCCGACATCGCCGAGAAGCACGCCCAGGGCCAGCCGGTGCTGGTCGGCACCACCAGCGTGGAGAAGTCCGAGTACCTGTCGAAGCTGCTGGTCGGGCTCCAGGTGCCCCACGAGGTGCTCAACGCCAAGCACCACGAGCGCGAGGCCGCGATCGTCGCGCAGGCCGGGCACGCGGGCGCCGTCACCGTCGCCACCAACATGGCCGGCCGCGGCACCGACATCGTCCTCGGCGGCAACCCCGAGTTCCTCGCCGACCTGGAGCTGCGCCGCCGCGGCCTCGACCCCGTCGAGACCCGCGAGGAGTACGAGGCGGCCTGGGACGACACCGTCGCGGACATGAAGAAGCAGGTCGCGGCCGAGGCCGAGGAGGTCAAGGCGGCCGGCGGGCTGTACGTGCTCGGCACCGAGCGCCACGAGTCGCGCCGCATCGACAACCAGCTCCGCGGCCGGTCGGGCCGCCAGGGCGACCCGGGCGAGTCGCGGTTCTACCTGTCGCTCAACGACGACCTCATGCGCCGGTTCAACGGCGCCGCCGTCGAGGCGATCATGACCCGCTTCAACCTGCCCGACGACGTCCCGATCGAGGCGAAGATGGTCACCACGGCCATCCGCTCCGCGCAGACCCAGGTCGAGCAGCAGAACTTCGAGATCCGCAAGAACGTCCTCAAGTACGACGAGGTGCTCAACAAGCAGCGCACCATCATCTACGCCGAGCGCCGCCGGGTGCTGTCCGGCGAGGACGTCGCCGACCACGCCCGCAACATGCTCGACGACGTCGTCACCGCCTACGTCGACGGCGAGACCGGCACCGGCTACGCCGAGGACTGGGACCTCGACCGCCTGTGGACGGCCCTGCGCTCGCTCTACCCCGTGGGGATCCGCTGGCAGGACCTCGGCGAGACCGACGAGGACGGCCAGTTCCTGGAGCCGGGCGAGATCACCCGCGAGGTGCTGCTCGAGGCGCTGCTCGCCGACGCCCACGCCGCCTACGACCGCCGCGAGGCCGAGATCGACCAGGTCATCGGCCAGGCCGGCGGCATGCGCGAGCTGGAGCGGCAGGTCCTGCTGCAGGTCATCGACCGCAAGTGGCGCGAGCACCTCTACGAGATGGACTACCTCAAGGAGGGCATCGGCCTGCGGGCGATGGCCCAGCGCGACCCGGTCATCGAGTACCAGCGCGAGGGCTACGACATGTTCCTCCGCATGCAGGAGGGCATCAAGGAGGAGACGGTCGGGCACCTGTTCAACGTCAAGGTGCAGCCCGCCGCGCCGGCGGTCCCGCCGGCCGCCGCCGCTGCTCCGGCCGCCGGTGCCCAGCCGACCGGTGCCCAGCCGACCGGTGCCCAACCCGCGGCGGCGCCGCAGCCCGCGCCGCAGCCCGCGCAGCCGTCGTTGCAGAAGCCGGCGCAGCCGGCGCCGGCCGCGGCGCCCCCGGCGCCGGCCCGACCGGCGGCGAACGCGGCCGACCGGACCGGACCGCAGGCCCCGGTCACGCCCCGGCCCCCGGCCGCGCCCGCGCCCGCGGCCGCCCAGGCGTCGCGTCCGACGGGCCGGCGGGCCCGGGCCGTGCCCCCGGCCCCCGCTCCCGAGGAGACCACGAGCGTCCTGCCGGCCGCCCTGCGCGGCACCCGGCCGTCCGACCTGCGCTACAGCGGCCCGGCCGAGGACGGCGGCACCGCCGTCCGCGGCGGCTCCCGGAACCGGGGCAACGGCGCCGCCCCCGCCGCCACCGAGCCGGCCCGCAACCGGCCCTGCCCGTGCGGGTCGGGCAAGAAGTTCAAGCAGTGCCACGGCTCGCCCACGGGCGCCCGCCCCTGACCGGGTCCTCCGGAACGGCCCCCCGCCCCGCGGCCCGCGCCGTACGGTGCGGGGGTGCCCGGCCCGGTCCCCGCTGACCTGCCCCACCTGCTCGCCCGCACGGGGCGGGCGGTGGCGCGGGCGCGCCGCACCCACCGCGGCGGCCCGGGCCTGAGCCCCGCGGCCCGGTCCGTGCTGGCCTTCGTGCACGCCCACGGCCCGAGCGCCCACCGCGACCTGGCGGTGGCGCTCGGCGTCGCCCCGGCCACTGTCACCGCCGTGGTCGACGGCCTGGAGCGCCGCGGGCACGTCGCCCGCACCCGGGACGAGCGCGACCGCCGCGTCGTGCGGGTGTCGCTCACCGACACCGGCCGCGCCCGGCTGGCGGCGGCGGACGGCGCCCCCGCCCACCCCCTGCCCGACCCGCCCCCGGCGGAGGCCGAGGTCGTCCGGCGCTACCTCACGGCCGTGCTCCTCGCGCTGGAGGACGGGAACGGGCCGGGTTGACGGGCCCCGGGCGGCCCCCCGCCACCACTGGCGTGCTCCGGATCGTGCCTCCCGCCCTGACCACCTGGTCCGATCGATCCGGCGTGACCTGGCGACCGGGTCGGGCCGGGTCCCAGGAGCTGCGCGCCGACCTGGTCGGGCCCGACGACGAGCCCGGGCGCCTGGACCTCAGTCTGCGCGAGTGGCGGGAGGGGGAGCGCACGGCGGCGCACCATCACGACGAGGACCTGCTCCTGCAGGTCCTGACGGGTCGGCTGCACGTGATCGCCGAGGACGGCGGGGGCGAGCACGTCCTGGCCGCGGGGCACTCGGTGCACGTCCCGGCCGGCCTCCGCCACCACGAGGAGGCGTTGGAGACCTGCCGCTTCCTCGTCGTCGCCGTCACACCCTCCACCTACCACGAGGCCCGCTGAGGGTCCGACGGTCGTCCCGGAGGAGCCCGGTCCGCTTCGGGGAGCCCGCCGGTCCATCGAGGGCTGGCCGGCGGGTCAGAACGGCGCAGCCCCGTCCTCCGACGCCGGGATGCTCAGCAGTTCGGCGATGCCCGGTGCGGGCGGCTCGGTGCGGGTCGTCACCGCCGCGACCGACCGCACGGGGATGCGGTGGTCGACCGGTGCGCTGGTGTAGCTGTGCCCGGTCGGGGTGGTCCACTCCACCGTGCGGTCCTCGTGGAGCACGACGTGCCAGCTGTGGTGCTCCTTGAGGTCGTGGTGGCGGGCGCACAGGGCACAGAGGTTGTCTTCGCTCGTACGGCCGCCGTGCTGCCATTCGGTGACGTGGTCGAGTTCGCAGGCGGTGGCGGTTCTGCGGCAGGTGGGGTGGCGGCATTCGCCGTCGCGGGCCCGGATGAACGCGGCCATGCCCGGCGGTGGTCGGTAGCGGGTGCGGCCGACGTCGAGGAGCTGGCCCGAGGCGGGGTCGGTGAGTAGTCGCTGCCACGTCGAGTCGGGGTCGGCGGCGATCTGGCGGGCGAGGTGGGCGGGGATGGGCCCGTAGCCGGCGAGTTCGGCGGGTTCGTCGCCGATGCCCATGAGGGTGGCGACGGGCACGATGATCTGGATGAGTGGGCGCAGCGCGCTGACCGGGGCGGCGTGCAGGAATCCACTCGTTTCATCAACGGTCGGCCCGGTCGGCCCGGTCGGCCCGGTCGGCCCGGTCGGCCCGGTCGCGCCGGTTGTGGTGGTTGGGGTGGAGGCGGTGATCTGGCTGTGGGCGGCTGAGCTGGTGCGGTCGTCCTCGGGCCAGTCGACGGCAGTGGTGCGGTCGTCGGGCTGGGCGCGGGTGGCGATCAGGCGTCCGGTGAGCAGGGCGACCAGAACGTCGGCACGGCGGCGATCCATCGACCCGGGTGCTGAGCGGGTCTCGGCGTCGGGGTGGGTGCCGGGCTGCACGCCACGAGCGAGGCGGGTGAGCCACCCGAAGCAGGCGGTGGCGTCGGTGGCGGTGAGCGTGGCGACCAGTGACGCCATGCCGTCCTGGCCCGGGTACAGCTCCACGCTGCGGCGACGCTTCGCGACCCGGTGGCGATTAGTCTGGTCGGGGACCATGGCCAGCAGCGCCTTCGTGATCGCGGCACGCAGCTGGGACCAGGTCTGCTTGCCCGCGCCGGGCAGTACCCGCGCTTGCACGGCGGCGGCCACCTCGTCGTCGTGGTCGGCGAGCATCTGGCACAGCAGCCGGGCCCGGCCGGCGCAGATGCGTCCCGCTGCCAGGGCGTCGCGGGTCGGGCGCAGGACAGTGTCCATCCGTCGGGCGTGGGCGAGGCGTTCGGCTCCGACCCGGGGGGCGAGGGTGAGGGCGAGGGCGACCTCGTCGGCGGCGAACGCCCGCGGCTCGCGAGTTGCGGCCGGCACGAGGGTGTCATCGGTGGGGCGGCGGTCGAATTCGGCCAGGACACGGGCCTGCTGGGCAGCAGCCCAGGCGGCGATGCGCTCGAACCCGATGGCGGCGTCGACCAGGTCGGCGGCGGAGAACGCCGTCAGGTCTTCCTTCAGAGCGGTGTCGAGTTCAAGGGCGAACAGGCCGGAGGGGGCGGAGTTGGCCATGGTGGGGATCAGGGCAGTGGGATCACCGGACTCCCATTCCCGCCAGTCCTGCTCAGTGGCTCCAGGCCAGGTGTTCACCTCTGCTGACTCCGAGGGCCACTGCTCGAACATGTGTTTGATTCTACCGTGAAGAATGGCGTCTGTCGAGAGTCAGAGATTTCCCTGAATAGTCATTGATTCAGCGAATCGCTGTTCCAAACCATCTGCAGGCGTACGCTCTCGTTCAGAGGCGACTTGCACGATCAGTGGCCGCTAGGGGCCCGCAGATCCCGGGCTGCCACGCCGATGCGCCTGCAACCGGATCGAGCCAGCCGACCTGTCACAGCAGTGCGGCCGCGCGGTGCCGCTCGCCGAATGCGGTCGGGCATCCTGCGACCGGACCGGCCCCCGACCGGCTGGACCGCCGCACGGACTGCGCACGTCCAGGACCGGGTCGCGGAACCCGCAGCTCGGGGTCCGCGCCCGGGGCGCCGTCACCCCAACCGCACCGCCGTCCACCGCCACCTCCCGTCGACGAGGTCGAAGCGGGCGGCGAGCGCCCGCGGGCGGCCGCCGACGACGAGCGCGGTGGCGACCTCCGCCGCCCCGTCGCACGGGTGCTGCAGGTGGGGGTGCCCGATGCGGGTGGGGGACGCGGAGCGGCGGGTCGCGGCGGCGGCGCGCCAGTACCGCAGCACGACCGGCTCGGCGTGGGCGGCGAGGTGCGCGAACGGCCGGCGCCCGTCGAGGACCTCGCAGGCGAGGCGCAGGGCGCGGACGACCACGACCCGGGCGTCGGGGTGGTCGGGGAGCCGGGGGACGCGCGGTGCTCCTGGGGCGGGGGACATGCCGGCCGCGGCCGGACGGCACCGGGCCGGGCGCAGCCGGGGGGCGGGACCGATCGGCGCGGCGGTGCTCGGTGCGACGACGGTCGCCGCGGGGAGGGTCGCTTCGACGACGGCGGGCCCGCCGACGGCCGGTGCCGCGACGGTCGCCTCGGGAGCGATCAGCGCCGGCGCGGTCCGCCCGGCGAGGACCGGCCCGGGAGCGGCGGGCGGGCGGAGCGGGCCGTCGAGCACTGCGGTCATGCCGACGAGCGTCGCGCCGCCGAGGGCCACCGCGGGCCCGGTCCGGACCGTTCGCCCCCGGACCGTACGGTCCCGAACGGTCGAGCCGGGGTACCGTCCGGTCGTGCCGCCGCTGCGGGGACTGCTCATCGACCACGGTGGGGTGCTCACCGACGGCGCGGAGATGGTGGAGCTGCTGCGCCGGGCGCGGGCGGCCGGGCGGCGCACGGCGGTGGTGTCCGACGCGCACGCGGTGCCCGACGAGATCGCCGGGCTGGTGGACCTGCTCGTGCTCGGGCCCGCGCTCGGCGTCCGCAAGCCCGACCCCGAGGTGTTCCGCCGGGCGGCCGCCCGGCTCGGCCTGGCGGTCGACGAGTGCGTGGTGGTGGACGACCTGCCGGTCAACGTCCGCGGGGCGCGCGAGGCGGGCGCGGTGGTCGTGCGGCACGTCGACCCGGGCGTCACGGTGGCCGAGGTGGAGGTCCTCCTCGACCTGCCGTGACGGGCCGCGCTACTGCTGCACCGTCCCGTCCCCGGCGCCCGGGGTGCCCTCCGGCTCGAACTGCTGCTCCTGCGCCGGACCGCCGTCCGCCGTGCCCGGGCCGGTGTCGGGCAGCACGTCGCGCCGCGTGGTGTCGCCGTCGCCCGTGCGCTGCTGGGCCTGGTCGACCAGCCCGTCGACCTGCGACTCGTGCCCGGCGAACCGCTCCTTCGCCCGGTCGCCGGCGCCGTCGAGCGCCCGGTCCACCTGCTCGTCGTGCTGGTCCACCAGGTCCTTGGCCCTGTCCAGGAAGCTCATGGACCGACCCTGGACCCGTCGACCGCCGGGCGCCACCGCAGGCGTCACCCGATCGGGCGCAGGCGGGCGTGCTGCGGGCCCAGCTCGTCGACGCTGTTCACCCCGAGCAGCTGCAGCGTCCGCACGATCTCGCCGGTCAGGATGTCCACCGCCCGGGCGACCCCGGCGCGCCCGCCGGCCATGAGGCCGTAGAGGTAGGCCCGGCCGACCAGCGCGGTCCGCGCCCCCAGCGCGATCGCCGCGAGGACGTCGGCGCCGTGGGTGATGCCGGTGTCGACCCACACCTCGGCGCGGTCGCCGACGGCGTCGACGGTGGGGGCGACCAGCTCCAGCGGCACGGGGGCGCGGTCGAGCTGGCGCCCGCCGTGGTTGGACAGCAGCACCGCGTCGGCCCCGGCGTCGACGACCCGGCGGGCGTCGTCGACGTTCTGGACGCCCTTGACGACCAGCGAGCCCGGCCAGGCCCCGCGCAGCCACTCGACGTCGGCCATCGTCAGCGCGGGGTCGAAGACGCGGTCGATCAGCTCGGCCACCGTGCCCCCGGAGGACGACAGGCTCGCGAACACCAGCGGCTCGGTCGTGAGCAGGTTGACCCACCAGTGCGGGTGCCGCGCCCCGTCGACGAACGTGCGCAGCGACAGGGCGGGCGGCACGGTGAGCCCGTTGCGGACGTCGCGGCGGCGCCGCCCCGCGACGGGGGTGTCGACGGTCAGCATGATCGTGTCGTAGCCGCTCGCGGCGGCCCGCTGCACCAGGTCCTGCGCCATCGCGCGGTCGCGCCACAGGTAGAGCTGGAACCACTTCCGGGCGTCCGGCGCGGCGGCGGCCACGTCCTCGATCGTCGTCGTGCCCATCGTCGAGAGCGTGTAGGGGATGCCGGCCTCCTGGGCCACGGACGCGACGGCCCGCTCGCCGGAGTGGTGCATCATCCGGGTGAACCCGGTCGGCCCGAAGCAGAACGGCAGGGCCGCCCGCCGCCCGAGGACCTCCCGCGAGGTGTCGACCTCGCTGACGTCGCGCAGGACGGTCGGGCTGAACTCGACGCGGGCGAACGCGTCGCGCGCCCGCTGCAGCGACAGCTCGCCGTCGGCGGCGCCGTCGGTGTAGTCGAACACCGCGCGCGGGGTGCGGCGGCGGGCGATCTCCCGCAGGTCGGCGATGGACGCCGCGCGGCGCAGCCGCCGGGCGGTGGCGTCCCGCTCGAAGGGCGCCGGCCGCAGGAGCGGGGCGAGCTCGGAGATCCGGGGGACGCGGCGCTGCACCATCGGCCCACGGTAGCCGGGCCACCGGTCCCCGCGGGAGCGTCAGCGGCGGCGGCGGACCAGCTCGTAGGCCGCCACGGCGCCGGCGCTCGCGACGCCGAGGGACTCCACACCGGCGTGCATCGGGATGGCGAGCGTCCCGTCGAGCAGGTCGCGGACCGAGGCGGACAGGCCGTCGGTCTCGTTGCCCAGGACCAGCGCGACCCGGTCGGGCAGGTCCGCGTCCAGCAGCGAGGCGCCGCCGGCGTCCAGCCCGTGGAGCGCGAACCCGGCCTCCCGCAGCGCCGCGCAGCCCTCCTCGACGGTGCCCGAGCGCAGCACCGGCGCCCGGAACGCGACCCCCGCCGAGGCCTTGACGACGAGCGGGTCGATCGAGGGCAGGCCGCGGCGGGCGAGCAGCACCCCGTCGACGCCCGCGGCCGTGGCCGTGCGCAGCAGCATCCCGACGTTGGCGGGGTTGGTGAGCCGGTCGAGCACGAGGACGGCGGCGGGAGCGGCGGCGTCGAGCCCGGCCAGCCACTCGTCGACCGGCGCCATCCGGGGCGCGACGACGTCGGCCAGCACGCCCTGGTCGTGGCGGCCGTTGCCGGCGAGGACCTTGACCCGGTGCGCGGACGCGCGCTGCACGGGCACCCCGCGGCGGCGCGCGGCGTCGAGGATGGCCCGCACCGGCCCGCCCGCCGTCCCCTCGGCCAGCACGACCTTGTCCACCCGCAGGTCCGGGTCCTCCAGCGCCTCCTGCACGGGCTTGCGGCCGTAGACGGTGACGTAGGTGTCCTTCGGGGAACGGGGTCCGGCCACGCGACCAGCCTAGGATCGGGGGCATGCCGCCCCGGCTCTCGCCCCTCGACGCCTCGTTCCTGTACCTGGAGCAACCCACCACGCCGATGCACGTCGGCGCCGTGTCGATCTTCCAGCGGCCCCGTGCGGGCTTCGACTACGACACCCTCGTCGAGCTCATCGAGCAGCGGATCGCGCTCGTCCCGCGGTACCGGCAGAAGGTCCGGCACGTGCCGGGCAACCTGGCCCGCCCGGTGTGGGTGGACGACGCCGACTTCGACCTGGCCTACCACGTCCGCCGCTCCGCCCTGCCCAAGCCGGGCTCCGACGCGCAGCTCACCGAGCTGGTCGCGCGGCTGATGTCCCGCCCGCTCGACGGCACCCGGCCGCTGTGGGAGATGTACCTGGTCGAAGGGGTGGCCGGCGGGCGCACCGCGGTGATCACCAAGACGCACCAGGCGATGGTCGACGGCGTCAGCGCCATCGACATCGGGCAGGTGATCCTGGACGCGACGGCCCCGCGGGACCTGGACGACGACCGCCCCGACCTGTGGATGCCCCGGCCCGAGCCCAGCGACCTGCAGCTGGTGTGGGACGCGGTCGGCGAGGCCGTCGCGCGGCCCGGCGAGGTGGTCGACCACGTCCGGTCGGCCGCCGGGGACGCCGTCGCCACCGTCGGCCAGATCGCCGGCGGGGTCGGGCAGCTGTTCACGATGGCGCGCACCGCGAGCCGCCGGGCCCCCGGCACGCCGCTCAACGTCGACATCTCCTCCTCGCGGCGCTTCGCCGTCGCCCGCACGGAGCTGGAGACCTACCGGCGGGTGCGGGCCGCGCACGGCTGCACGGTCAACGACGTCGTCCTCGCCGCCGTGACGGGCGCCCTGCGCAACTGGCTGCTGTCGCGCGGCGAGGCCGTGACGGCGTCGTCGACGCTGCGCGCGATGGTGCCGCTGTCCGTGCGCGGCGAGGCCGACGTGCCCAGCTCGGCCGGGTCGGTCGGCAACCGGGTGGCCTCGTTCATCGTCGACCTGCCGGTCGGCGAGCCCAGCCCGGTGGTGCGGCTGCACCACGTCACCCACGCGATGCGCGAGCACACCGCGGGCGGGCGGTCGGTGGGGGCGTCGGCGCTGGCGCGGGTGGGCGGCTTCGCGCCGCCGACCCTGCACGCGCTGGGGGCCCGCGCGGCCAGCGGGATGAGCAAGCGGATCTTCAACCTGGTCGTGTCCAACGTGCCCGGCCCCCAGTTCCCGCTGTACGCGGCGGGGGCGCGGATGCTGGAGATGTTCCCGGTGGTGCCGCTGGCCAAGGGCCAGGCCCTCGCCATCGGGCTGACCTCCTACGACGGCGGCGTCTACTACGGCTTCAACGGCGACCGCGACGCCATGTCCGACATCGACGTCCTCGCCGGCCTGGTCGACGAGGCCCTCGACGAGCTCCTGGGAACGGTGCCCTCCTGATGCGCGTCTACGTACCCGCCACCTGGCCGATGCTCCAGCGGATGATCAAGAACGGGCGGCTGGACCCGATCGGGGCCACGGCGTTCGCGCTGACCCCGAAGCTGCGGGAGTCCTACGTCACCGGGGACGACGAGGAGCTCGAGTACGCGGCGATGAACGAGGCCGCGCGCGCGGCGCTGCGCCTGCTGGCGGTGGAGTTCGGGCTGGGGGAGGACGGGGTGCCCGCGCGCCGCGCCGTCGTCGCCGCCGACCTCGACGGCGTGGCGCTGCGGCCCGACCTCGACGACGCCGCGGTGCGCCTGCCCGGGCCGGTGCCGCTGTCGGCGGTCGTGTCCGTGCACGTCGACGTCGAGGAGGCCGAGTACGCCGTGCGGCAGGCCGCCGGGGCGGTCGACGCGGCGGACATGGGCGACCTCGACGCGGAGTTCCTCGTCGGCGAGGCCGAGGACCACGAGCTGGCCTGGTACGACCCGGCCGAGATCGCGTTCCTCGTCGAGCTGGGGTGAGCCCCGGGCCGCCCCGCCCCGATCGGCCCGCTCAGCCGCGGCGGACCGGCAGCCGCTTGCGCCACGCCGTGTAGGAGCCGATCGGTCCGGCGTGCGGGCGCCACAGCCACGGCCACGGGTGCGTGCGCACGGGCCCGACGGCCGCGGCCCGCGTCCGGAAGCCCGGCACCGGCGCGTGCGTGACGGCGACGGCGCGCCCGGCCAGCTCGTCGGGCACCCGGCCGCGGCGCAGCTCCACGTCGCGGCGCGTCGCCAGGTCGGCCAGGGTCTCGGTGAGGAACACCAGCCGCTTGCCCGACAGGGCCAGCCGCCGCAGCAGCGGCTCGTCGAACACGAAGACGACGGGCAGATCGGGGTGGGCGTCCAGGGCCGGGTCGGCGTCGCCGAGGGACTCGGCGGTGAGCCAGACGGCGTCCGGCTCGCCGGTCCCGACCGGCTCGCGCGGCCCGCCGGTCGCCTCCGGGTCGGGGTCGGCGCGCAGCAGCGGCTCGGGCTCGGGGCCCCGCTCGTCCACCGGGTCGGGCCAGTCCTCGATCGGGCACGCGTCGCGCAGCGCGCAGCGCCCGCACAGCTGCGGCGCCCGCTTCTGCACCTGCCAGCGCGAGAAGCCGTAGGGCTTGCCCGTGCCCGAGCCGATCGTCCACTGCCAGCCCAGCCGGTTGGCGGCGCGGGACCCGTCGAGGAGGTGGGTGAAGAAGCGGTCCTCGCCCTCGGTCCACTCCGCGCCCGCGCGCACGGTCCACTGCGACGACATCCACATCCGCGTCTGGTTGACCAGCCAGCCGTTGGTCTCCAGCTCGTCCAGGCACGCGTCGACGCACGCCATCTCCCGCGGCCACGGGTCGTCCCAGGACCGCGGCGGGCGCGCGGGCGCCGCGCGCAGCGCCGTCGTCAGCCGCCGCCCCAGGCGGGCGTAGACGTGCCGCGCGTACTCCTGCCAGGCCAGCTCGTCGCGGAACTTCGTGCGGTCCTTCGGGGGTGCGTCGCGGGCGGCCGACCAGGCCGTCGGCAGGTCGACCAGCCCGTAGCGGATGTAGGGCGAGAGCCGGGTGGCGCCGCGCCGCTCGGCCGGGAGGACCTCGCTGCGGCGGGACGCGTAGCCGGCGAGGTCGAGGGCGGCCAGCGCGGTGTCGGCCGCGGTCTGCCCGCCGCGGACGACGGGGGAGGGGGCGGGGTCGTCGGAGCAGAGGTCGGCCAGGTGCCCGCGGACGAACGCGACGGCGGCGTCGGGCCCGGGGGCGGGGGTGGGGAGCAGCACCGGTCCAGTCTGGTGCCGCGGCGGCGGCGCTGCTCGTGAGCGGTCGTGGCGGCCCGGGCCGCCACGACCGCGCACGGGGCGCGGCAGCGCCTCAGCGCAGGGCGACCAGCACGCGGCGCAGGGCGTCGAGGCGGGCGGGGCGCAGCCGGCCGGACGCGACGAGGGCGTCGAGGGCGCACTCCGGGTCGGCGGGCGGGCCGAGGTGGCCGCAGCCGCGCGGGCAGTCCTCGATGGCCGCGGCCAGGTCCTCGAACGCCGCCGGGACGTCGTCCGCGGTGACGTGGGCCAGCCCGAACGAGCGGACGCCCGGCGTGTCGACCACCCACCCGTCGCCACCGGGCAGCGGCAGGGCCAGCGCGGCGACGGTGGTGTGGCGCCCCTTGCCGACCGACGACACCACCCCGACGGCGCGGTCGGCGTCCGGCACGAGCGCGTTGACCAGCGTGGACTTGCCCACCCCGGAGTGCCCGACGAGCGCGGAGACGGTGCCGGACAGCAGCGCGGCCAGCTCCTCGGGCGGCTGGTCGCGCCGGGTGACGACCACGGGGAAGTCCAGCTCGCGGTAGGTGGCCGCGAACGGCTCCGGGTCGGCCAGGTCGGCCTTGGTCAGGCAGAGCACCGGCGTCAGGCCCCCGGCGTAGGCCGCGACCAGGCAGCGGTCGACGAAGCCGGTGCGCGGCACGGGATCGGCCACCGCCGTCACGATGACCAGCTGCGAGGCGTTGGCCACGACCACGCGCTCGAACGGGTCGTCGTCCTCGGCGGTGCGCCGCAGGACGGTGCGGCGCTCGTCGACGCGGACGATGCGGGCCAGCGTGTCGGGCTCGCCGGAGAGGTCGCCGACCAGCCCCACCCGGTCGCCGACGACGATCGGGGTGCGGCCCAGCTCGCGGGCCCGCATGGCGGTGACCGGGGGGCGGGCGCTGTCGCCCTCGGGCGCGCAGGTCCAGCGGCCGCGGTCGACGAGGGTGACCATTGCCGCGGAGGCGTCGGCGTGGTCGGGTCGGCGCTTGGTGCGCGGCCGCGAGCTGCGGCGCCCGGGCCGGACCCGGACGTCGGACTCGTCGTACTCCCTAGCCAAGGGCCACCGGCCCGATCAGCTCGGCCCAGCGGCCGGGGAAGTCCGGGATCGTCTTGTCCGTGCAGGCCACGTCGTCGACGACGACCCCGGGGACGACGAGCCCGACCAGCGCGCCCGCGGTCGCCATGCGGTGGTCGGCGTAGGACCGCCACGGCCCGCCGTGCAGCCGCGCGGGGCGGATCTCCAGGCCGTCGTCGGTCCCCGCGACGTCGCCGCCCAGGGCGGTCAGCTCCGCGGCCAGCGCGGCGATGCGGTCGGTCTCGTGCCCGCGGATGTGCGCGACGCCGCGGATGCGCGAGGGGCCGGTGGCGCAGGCGGCGAGGGCGGCGACGGTCGGGGTGAGCTCGCTCGCGTCGTGCAGGTCGACGTCCACCCCGTCCAGGTGCCCCGGGCCGCGCACGGTCATGCCGGCGGGCCCCGGTTCGACCGCGCACCCGGCCTGCTCCAGCACCGCGAGGACCTCCGCGCCGGGCTGGGTCGACCCGGCCGGCCAGCCCGCGACGGTGACCGCGCCGCCGGTGAGCGCGGCCGCGGCGAGGAACACCGCCGCGTTGGACAGGTCGGGCTCCACGGCCCAGTCGCGCACCGCGACCGGGCCGGGCTCGACCCGCCAGGTGTTCGGCTCGGCGTCGTCGACGGCCACGCCGGCCTCGCGGAGCATCGCGACGGTCATGTCGATGTGGGGCAGCGACGGCACCGGCTTCCCGTCGTGGTGCACGGTCACCCCCTTGTCGTACCGCGCCCCCGACAGCAGCAGCCCGGAGACGAACTGGCTCGACGCCGACGCGTCCACCACGACGTCGCCGCCCGGCAGCCCGCCCGTGCCGTGCAGCACGAACGGCAGCGCGTCGCCGTCGATCCGGGCGCCCAGCGCCCGCAGCGCGTCCAGCACCACGCCCATCGGCCGGACCCGGGCCTGCGGGTCGCCGTCGAAGGCGACCGGGCCGTCGGCCAGGGCCGCGGCGGGCGGCACGAAGCGCATCACCGTGCCGGCGAGCCCGCAGTCGACGGCGCCGCCGCGCAGCCCGTCGTGCGGGGAGAAGGCGACGCGCTCCCCGTCCACGGCGACCGGGACGCCGAGCGCCCGCAGCGCCCCGACCATCAGCGCGGTGTCCCGCGTCCGCGGGGCCCCGGAGACGGACGCCGCACCGCCGGACAGCGCGGCGAGCAGCAGCGCGCGGTTGGTCACGGACTTGGAGCCGGGCGAGGTGACGGTGCCGCTCACGGGGCCGGCGGCGGTGGGGGCGGTCCAGGGCGCGGTCACCCCCCGATGATCCCGCACGGCCCCGCCGCGCGCGGGCGCACCCGGTCGCTGTCGTACCGGAGTGCCACGATGGGGGCATGTGCGGTCGCTACGCCTCGGTCAAGGCCCCCGTCGACCTCGCCGACGAGTTCCGCGCCGTCGACGCGACGGACGGCGGGTGGCGGGTCGACTACAACGTCGCCCCGACCAAGCAGATCCTCACCGTCGTCGAGCGCCACCCCCGCGACGCCGACGGCGAGCCCGACCCGGACACGACCGAGCGCACGCTGCGGATGGTGCGCTGGGGGCTGGTGCCCTCGTGGGCGAAGGACCCGAAGGGCGGGGCGAAGATGATCAACGCGCGGTCGGAGTCGGTCGCGGAGAAGCCCGCGTTCCGGCGGGCCGCGAACTCCCGGCGCTGCCTGGTCCCGATCGACGGCTGGTACGAGTGGCAGCGCGGCCCCGAGCACAAGCAGCCCTACTACACGCACCGCGCCGACGGCTCCACGCTCGCCCTGGCCGGCATCTGGGAGTTCTGGAAGCCGAAGGAGGACCCGGAGGGGCGCTACCCCGACGGGCTGGTCACCGCGTCGGTGCTCACCACCGCCGCGGTGGGCGTGCTGGCGCAGGTGCACGACCGGATGCCGCTGGTGCTGCCGCCCTCGGCGTGGGACGCCTGGCTCGACCCCGACGTCGGCGTCGCCGACGAGGCGGTGGCCGCGCTGCTCGCCCCGCCGTCGCCGGACCTGGTCGCCGGCCTGGAGCTGCGGCCGGTGTCGCCGCGGGTCAACAGCGTGCGCAACAACGGGCCGGAGCTGCTGGAGCCGCTCGCGCCCGAGGACGTCGCGGAGCCGCTCCAGCTCGACCTGCTGGCGGGTCCGAACCCCGCGTGACCGGGCCCGCGCGCGCCGGCCCGGCGACCGCGCCGGTCGAGGTCGCGACGCCGCACGGTCCGGCCCGGATCCACCCGCTCCCCGTCGCCGGCGGGCGGGGCGCGCTGCTGCTCGGGCACGGCGCCGGGGGCGGGGTCGACGCCCCCGACCTCGTCGTGGCGGCAGCCGCCGCGCGGGCGGCGGGGCTGCACGTCGTGCTCGTCGAGCAGCCCTACCGCACGGCCGGCCGGCGCGCGCCCGCCCCGGCCGGGCAGCTGGACGCGGCCTGGCTCGCCGTCGCCGCGCACGTGCGCGACGCGCTCGGCGGGCCGCTGCTGTTCGGCGGGCGCAGCTCCGGCGCGCGCGTCGCCTGCCGCACCGCCACCGCGGGCGGGGCGCGGGGCGTCCTGTGCCTCGCGTTCCCCGTGCGCCCGCCGCGCCGGCCCGAGCGCGACCGGCTCGCGGAGCTGGCCGCGCCGACCGTCCCGGTGCTGGTCGTGCAGGGGGAGCGCGACCCGTTCGGTCGCCCCGACCCCGCCCCGGGCCGCGAGGTCGTGCTCCTGCGCGGGGACCACGCGCTGCGGTCCGACCCCGCCGGCCTCACCGCCGCCGTCACCCGATGGGCGCTCACCGTTCAGCTGTGAGCTACCGGGGGCGACCCGTTCGGCGGGTGGTGGTCACGCTCCGCGTCGCCTTGGGTGGTTCCTCGTCACGGTCGGGGGCCCTGACGAGTGATCCTCGCACCCCGCCGTGCGCTCGGAAGGGGTTCGATGATCGTCAGGAACCGACGGGACGGACTGCGCTGGAGCGCGGTCACGACGTCGCTGCTGGTCCCGCTGGCCGTGCTGGTGCCCGGCGCGGGCCCGGCCCACGCCGCACCACCGCCGTCCGACGGCGGCACGTCCGACACCCGGGAGCTCAGCCGCACCGACTTCACCCTCGACGGCGCGCCCGTCGACGTGCCGGCGTCCTACCAGCCGCGCGCCGAGCTGCGCAGCGCCCCGGACGCCACCACCGACGCCACCGCCGAGGCCGCGGCCACCGCCGCCACGCCGGCGGTCGGGACAGTGCGCCAGTGGCTGGGCCTCGACGACGTCGAGGGGTCGCTGTACCGCAAGGACTACACGCTGCGCGGGGTGGGCGAGCACATCGAGGTGTGGGTCGCGAACGACACCGCGTTCCCGGCGGGCGACTGCCGCGGCCCGGACGCCGCCGTCGTCACCGACGAGCAGGTGGCCGCGCTGGTGACCGAGTTCGACACGAACATGTACCCGAGGGAGTCGGAGGCGTTCAGCGTCCCGCCCGCGCGCGACGGCACGAACGCCGCGATCGAGGGCGACTTCACCGGCGCCGGCGACAGGATCGTCACGCTGGTCGACAACGTCCGCGACGACAACTTCTACGACTTCCCGACCAACCCGACCTACATCGCGGGCTTCTTCACCGGCCAGTTCAACGAGCTGTTCGACCGCAACGTCATGACGATCGACGCGTTCGACTGGCTGCACCGCACCGGCGCCGCCCCGGTGGACGAGCCGACCGACGACCTGTGCACCAGCCGACCGGCCCGCCCGCGGCTCTACGAGGGCACGTTCGCCCACGAGTACCAGCACCTGCTGCACTACTACACCGACCCCGGCGAGACCATCGCGGTCAACGAGGGCCTGTCGGACTACGCGCAGACGCTCACCGGCTACACCGACGCCCGCGCCACCGTCGCCGACCCGGGCGCCGACAGCCACCTGTACTGCTTCCAGGGCTTCGGCACGGTGCGCACCGACGTCAACACCAACCCGCGCGACTGCGGCGGCCCGGAGAACTCGTTCAACCTGTGGGACGAGGGCAGCAACCCCAGCGCGGTGCTCGCCGACTACGGCCACGCCTACTCGCTGATGCTGTTCCTGGCCGACCGCTACGGCGTCGACATCATCTCCCGGCTGCACCAGGACGCCGAGCTGCAGGGCCTGGAGAGCCTGCGCGCGGCCCTGGAGGCCGAGGGCGCCGACCTGTACCAGGTGCTGCACGACCACCAGGCCATGGTGCTGCTGGACCGGGTGCTCGACGACGCCGGCCCGCGCGGGGTCACCCTCGGCATCGACCGGCGCCGCGTGACCTCGGAGAGCCTGCGCTCGACGGTGAACCTCGACAACCCGGCGGCGAACGCCACCCCGGGCGCGGCGCCCAACGGCGCCGACTACGTCCGGCTGGCCGGCCCCGACGGGACCCCGCTGCGCGGGCGCGACCTGCGCGAGCTGCGGTTCTCCGGCGCCACCGAGCTGGCTCCCGAGCCGCTGGCCTGGACGAGCGTCGCCGACGACCCGGACCGCGCGGGCGACCCCGTGCTGTTCTCCGGCGACGGCAACGACATCGACGCCGCCGCCGTCACCGAGGTGACCGTGCCCGCGCAGGACGCCGTCCTGACGTTCCTCGCGAAGTACGGCGCCGAGGTCGGCTACGACTACGGCTACGTGCAGGTGTCCACGGACGGCGGCGCGACGTACACCGCCGTCGCCGGCGACCGCACCGTCGAGGGGCTGCGCGGCCCGGCGCTGAACGGCACGACCACCGGGTTCGAGCCGCACCGCTTCGACCTGTCGGCCTACGCCGGCCAGACCGTGCTGCTCGCGTTCCGCTACGTGTCCGACGGCGGGGTCAACGAGGGCGGGCTGAAGCTGGACGACATCGCGCTCGGCGGCACCGCGATCAGCGACGGGTCGGACCCCTCGGCGTTCCGCTCGCCCACCGAGGTGAACCCGACCGACGTCGCGAACTGGCACGTCCAGCTCGTCGGCATCCGGGGCGGCCGGGCCACGGTCGTGGTGCACGCCGCGTCCGACGGGGCGGAGCGGACGCTGAGCCGCGCCCAGCTGGCCCGATTCGCGCTCGCCGACCAGGTGGTCGCGATCGTCGGCCACGACGACCCGACCGAGCTGGTGCGGCAGTACGCGCCGTACACGCTCACCGCCAACGGCGCGGTGCAGCCCGGCGGCGGGGGCACCGCGCCCGCCCCGGCCCCGGCGCCGTAGCCCGTCCCCCGGTTGCAGGAAGGCCGCCTTCACGCAAGGAGATTGTGTGGAGGTGGCCTTCCTGCAACGTCAGGCGGGGGTCGCGATCCGGGCCACCAGCGCGCCGGTCAGTCGCACCAGGTCGGCCGGGGCCAGCTCGACCTCCAGGCCCCGCCGGCCGCCGCTGCAGAACAGCGTCGGCAGGTCCGCGGCGCTGCTGTCCAGCACCGTGCGCAGGCGCCGGCGCTGGCCGAGCGGGGAGATGCCGCCGGCGACGTAGCCGGTGGCGCGCTCCGCGGCGGCCACCTCGGCCATCCGCGCCCGCTTCCCGCCGACGGCGGCGGCCAGGGCCTTGAGGTCCAGGGAACCGCCCACCGGCACGATGCCGACGGTCAGCGCGCCGTCGACGTCGGCGACGAGCGTCTTGAACACCCGCGCCGGGTCGAGCCCCAGCGCCCGCGCCGCCTCCGGCCCGTACGCCGCACCCGTCCCGTGCTCGTAGGCGTGCACCCGGTGGGCCACGCCCCGCTCCGCCAGCAGCGCCGTCGCCGGTGTCCCCCTGCCCGCCACGCGCGCCAGCCTAGGGAATCCCCGGTCGGGGGTCCCTGTTGTACCGGCCGTGACGCACGCACTGATGGATGCCCCGGTTCTGCCGGGCCGGGCCGGTGGGGGGCGCGTAGGCTCGTCCCGTCCACTGGCCGCCGTCGCGGTGGCCGTCCCCGGGACCTCCGGACGGGTGGTCCCTCGCGAGAGGAGCCGGGTGCCCGACAGCCCCGCCTCGGCGGTCGACCAGCCCACCCCCACCGATGCGGTCGACCAGGAGACCGAGTCGCCGCAGGCCCGAGTGGAACGCTTCGAGCGCGACGCGATGCCGCTGATCGACCAGCTCTACGGCGCCGCGCTGCGCATGACGCGCAACCCCGCGGACGCCGAGGACCTGGTGCAGGAGACCTACCTCAAGGCGTACTCGGCGTTCGGCACGTTCCGCGCCGGGACCAACCTCAAGGCGTGGCTCTACCGGATCCTCACCAACACCTACATCAACGGCTACCGCAAGCGGCAGCGCCAGCCGCAGCAGTCGCCCACGGACGAGATCACCGACTGGCAGATCGCCCAGGCCGGTGAGCACACCTCGCAGGGCCTGCCCTCGGCCGAGGCCGAGGCGCTCGACCGGCTGCCCGACGACGCCGTGAAGGCCGCCCTGCAGCAGCTGCCCGAGGACTTCCGGATGGCGGTGTACTACGCCGACGTCGAGGGGTTCGCCTACAAGGAGATCGCCGAGATCATGGGCACGCCCATCGGCACGGTGATGTCGCGGCTGCACCGCGGCCGCCGCCAGCTGCGCGACATGCTCACCGACACCGCGCGCGAGCGCGGCTTCATCCGGGGCGGGGTGGCGTCGTGAGCTGCGGGAACCACCACGACACGGACTGCTCCGAGGTGCTGGCGGAGGTGTGGCTGTTCCTCGACGGGGAGTGCGACGCGCAGCGCCGGGCGCTGCTGACCAAGCACCTCGAGGAGTGCTCGCCGTGCCTGTCGGAGTACGGGCTGGACGAGAAGCTGAAGTCGCTGCTGGCCACGAAGTGCGGGGGCGACCGCGCCCCGGACGGGCTCAAGGACCGGCTGCGCCAGCAGATCCGCGTGGCCGTGCTGGAGCAGGCCCAGGTCACGGTGGAGTCGGTGACGGTGGAGTCGGGGCCCGAGGGCACCACCACCACGGTCGAGGTGCGCCAGACCAGCTTCGAGCGCCGCGCCTGACAGCGCCGCACCGGACATCGGCGCCGGGGCCGGGTGGACCCCGCCCCGGCGCCGCGGCTCAGGTGTTGGGCCGCTTGCCGTGGTTGGCGCCGCCCTTCTTGCGGTCGCGGCGCTTGCGTGCTCGCTTCGACATGGTCACTCCTCTCCCGCGTGGGACCTGGGCCCATCGTCCCACGTGGTTGGATGAGCGCCGATGTCCACCCTGAGCGAGCTGCTGGCCGAGCACACGACCCTCACCGGCGGCGCGGTGGACCACCTGCAGCGGGTGGTCGCCGAGTGGCAGCTCCTCGCCGACATGTCCTTCGCCGACTTCCTGCTGTGGGTGCCCGTCGGGGCGGAGTTCCTGTGCGTCGCGCAGGCCCGCCCCACCACCGCGCCCACCGCGCACCCCCAGGACATGGTCGGGGAGCGCACCCCGGCCCGGGAGGCGGGGCAGCTGCGCCGGGCGATGGTCGAGGCCCGCATCTGCCGCGACGAGGACCCGCGCTGGCACCTGGAGGTGCCGGTGCGCACCGAGACCATCCCGGTGCGGCACCGCTCCGACGGCGCCGGGGGCGGGGTCGTCGCCGTGCTGTCGCGGGACACCAACCTCGCGATGCCGCGCGTCCCGAGCCCGCTGGAGATCGCCTACCTCGGCAGCGCGTCGGACCTGTGCCAGATGCTGGCCGACGGGACCTTCCCGCCGCCCGCGTCCGTGGCCGGCGCGGACACCAGCCCCCGGGCGGGCGACGGCCTCATCCGCCTGGACGCGCACGGCCTGGTCGCCTACGCCAGCCCCAACGCGCAGTCGGCCTACCACCGCATGGGCCACGCGACCGACCTGGTCGGCCTGGTGCTCGCCGACGCCACCCGCACCCTCGTGCTCGACCCGTTCGACGCCGGCGAGGTGGCGGCCCGCATCGGCACCGCGCTGGACGGGCGGCACTCGACGCGGATGGAGGTCCGCACCCGCGGTGCGGTGATGCTGGTGCGCGCGCTGCCGCTGCGCCCCCGCGGCGACGCGGCCGGCGCGCTGGTGCTCGTCCGCGACGTCACCGACCTGCGCCGCCGGGACATGGCGCTGCTGAGCAAGGACGCCACGATCCGGGAGATCCACCACCGCGTGAAGAACAACCTGCAGACGGTGGCGGCGCTGCTGCGGCTGCAGGCGCGCCGCACGCCGATCCCGGAGGCCCGGCGGGCGCTGGCGGAGAGCGTGCGGCGCGTCGACTCGATCGCCCTGGTGCACGAGGCGCTGGCGACCTCGGTCGCCGAGCTCGTGGACCTCGACGAGCTGGTCGACCGGGTGCTGCCCGCCATCGGCGACGGCGCGACGGCCGAGTCGCGGGCGAAGGTGCGCCGGGAGGGCAGCCTCGGCACGCTGCCGGCCGCGCTGGCCACCCCGCTGGTGCTGGTGCTGACCGAGCTGGTGCACAACGCGCTGGCCCACGCCTACGACCCGGGGGTCGCCGGGGAGGTGGTGGTGAGCGCCCGGCGGTCGGCGGCGGCTCTGGACGTGGTGGTGGCCGACGACGGCCGGGGCCTGCCGGAGGACTTCGACACCGACGCCGCGGGCGGGCTGGGACTGCAGATCGTGCGCACGCTGCTGGAGTCGGAACTGGACTCGGCGCTCGTGCTGAGGGCCCGTTCCGGAGGCGGAACGGAGGCCGTGCTCAGGCTCCCGTTGGGCGCCCGTTAACCTTCGGGTCGTGGTGGACGTCCTGCAGGTCGCACAGGCGGGTCCCGTCGACCACCCGGAGCTGCCGACCCCCGCGCGCGCCCGGTGGAACGACCGCGGGCCCGGTACCGGGTGCAGTCCGGTGCCGGGCCCGCGGTGGGGAGTCGGGGTGGTGCTGGTCGATCCGGTCGTGCCGCCGCCGGGCGATCAGGCGGTGTGCGCGCGGGTGCGCGCGTTGCGGCGCTTCAGGGCGCGCCGCTCGTCCTCGCTCATGCCGCCCCAGACGCCTGCGTCCTGGCCGCTCTCCAGCGCCCACGTGAGGCACTCGGAGACGACGGGGCAGCGCCGGCACACTGTCTTGGCCTCGGCGATCTGCAGCAGCGCCGGCCCGCTGGTCCCCACGGGGAAGAACAGCTCGGGGTCCTCGTCGCGGCAGATTGCGCGGTGACGCCAGTCCATGATTGCTCTGCTCCTCGTACTCGCGCGATCGGGGTCGCGCCGATCGTCCGTCACGGTTGTCCGCGCTTGTGAATCGTTTCACGAGCGCTGTTGCTCTTCAAGGGCCTGGCCTGATCCGGTGAGCACCCTCACCCACTCCTTGTAACGACTCCCGCCACGAACGGTTACGGCCGTTGTTCCGGGGTGTCACGTGGAGCCATCGTCGCCGACCCGCCCACCGGAAACGGCTACCCGCTCCTCCGATGGACCATGCGGGCGTCGAACCTCCGGGACGTCGTCGACCCGTCGGACCTCGCTCGCCTGTCCGGCCCTACAGTGCGCTCTCGCCCGACCACGTGCGAGTGCTTATCGGTCCGGCGGCGGGGTGGGGGCGGTGAGTGGACGATCTCCGTCACAGTCCGCCGCTCCCGCCGCGGGCGCGGTGCGCCGAGCAGCGGGTCTCACACGACGACCCGCACGGCGTCGGGCACCGAGCGGAAGACCGCGTCCCGGCGCTCGCCGACGTGCTCGCCGTCGATCTGGAGGGCCAGGGCGCGCTCGCTCCGCACCCTGATCTCCTCAACGGCGTCGCGGCGCAGGACATTCCGCCCCCGCGGGTCCCCGCCGGGCCGCAGCATCTCGCGCAGCGACCCCGCCACCGTCGACGGGCCGAGGTCGCGCAGCCCGAACAGGCCCAGGCCCGTGCCGGACCTCGTGCCGGGGTTGGTGCGCACCGGGCGCGACCCGAGGTAGGTCCAGGTGTGGGTGGTGCTGATGAAGGCCAGGCGCACGTCGGGCACGGGCGCGCTGCCGGGCACCTCGACGGTGAGCGAGCGCGGCTCGCGCCGCTGCCGGGTGTACTCCCGCAGCGCCGTGGCCGCGTAGCGCAGCGGGGTGGCCCGCCGGCCCCGCGCCCGCATCCGGTCGACCTCCGCGACGACGTCGGCGTCCCAGCCCACGCCGGCGTTGAACGTGAACCAGCGCCCGGGCGCCCCGCCCTCGTCCACCCGGCCCAGGCCGACCGTGCGGCTGCGGCGCGCGGCCAGCGAGGCGAGCAGGGCGGCCGTGGCCGCCAGCGGGTGGCGGGGCACGCCGAGGGCGCGCGCGAACACGTTGGCCGAGCCGCCCGGGATCACGGCGAGGGCGGGCGCGTCGGCCGGGTCGGTCCCGCCCGCGGCGCCGACGAGGCCGTTCACCACCTCGTTCACGGTGCCGTCCCCGCCGTGCACGACGACGACGTCGGCCCCGGCCCGCACGGCCTGCGCCGCGGTGCCGGCCGCGTGGCCGCGGTGGGTGGTGTCGACGACCTCGAGCGAGAGCTCGTCCGCCAGCGCCTCGGCGATCAGGCTCCGCCCGGCGGCGGTCGTCGTCGTGGCGTGCGGGTTCACGACGAGCACCGCGCGCACGCCGGCCTCCCTCTCCGCACCCCGCGCCGCCGTCGGGTCCCCCCGGACGGTACGCAGGTGCCTATCCTCGGTCGTCGTGAGCCCCGACCCGTCCGTCCCCGCGGGACCGCCCCCCCAGGTGCGCGCCGCGGGCGTCCTCGTGGCCCTGCAGGCCCTCCTGGCGCTGGTGTTCGCCGGGTTCCTCGTGGTCCGCGCGTCCTCGGCCGAGCTGCCGGTGTCGTTCGTCCTCGGGGAGGCCGCCTACTTCGCGGTGATCGGCGCGGCGCTGCTGGCCGTCGGGCTCGGGCTGCTCGCCGGCCGCCGGTGGGCGCGCACCCCCGCGATCGTCACCCAGCTCCTGCTGCTGCCGGTCGTCTACTCGCTGCTCGGGCCGTCCCGCCAGCTGGTGCTCGGCATCGTCGCGGGCGCGGTCGTCATCACCGCGTTCCTGCTGCTCATCAGCGAGCGGTCGCGGATGTGGTCGATGGGCCTCGACCTGCCCGACGCGCCGCGCTGAGCCCGGTCAGGCGAGGTTCACCCCGTCCAGGCGCGGCACCCCGCGCTCGTCGCCCAGCACCGCCCAGCTCGCCGCCTCCATCGCGAAGCGGACCCCCTCCTGCGCGGGCAGCCCGATCCACCGCGCGACGAGGACCCGGCTGAAGTGGCCGTGCCCGACCAGGACGACGTCGCCGTCCGCGGCGGCGGTGCGGGCGTCGGCGAGCACCGCGTCGGCCCGGGCGCCCACCTGCTCGGCGGTCTCCCCGCCGGGGCTGGGGTGGGTCCACACCGTCCAGCCGGGCACGGTCTCGCGGATCTCGGGCGTGGTGCGGCCCTCGTGGTCGCCGTAGTCCCACTCGGCGAGCCGCTCGTCGGTGCGGTCGACGACGAGCCCGGCCAGCTCCGCGGTGACGCGGGCGCGGCTGCGCGGGCTGGACAGCACCAGCGCCGGCGGCTCCGGCAGCAGCCGCTCGCGCAGCCGCCCGGTGGCCCGCGCCCGCTCGCGGCCGTCGTCGGTGAGGGGGACGTCGGTGCGCCCCGTGTGCTTGCCGGTGCGCGACCACTCGGTCTCGCCGTGGCGGAGCAGGAACACCCGACCGGTCATGGGCCCGACCGTAGCCCGCTCGGGAGGGGGCGTCGCCCCCGGGCGCGGGGGACCGGTCCTCGCCGCGCGTGACCGGACCCCGGCGGCCGACCGGCCCGGCGGGGTGGCGCAGGCCCGTCCGTCACGCTCGGTGCGAGGGTGCGGGGCACCCGTTCGGGGGTGGCGCGGCGCGGTCGGGGGAGGGGTCCGGATCGGGGGCGACGGCCCGTCGTTGGGTCGGTGGACGACGTGGACGACGCAGTGCCGACCCCAGGGAGCGCCCGTGAACGACCCCGCACACCCCGCCGCCGGTGCGCGCGTCCCGGACCGGGGGGCGCGACCGGCCGGTCCCGGCCCCGGGGCGGTCGCGGAGCGGACGCGGTTCACCCGGCAGCTCGCCGACGCGGTCGGCGCGGACGCGGTCGAGGACGCCCTCGCGCTGCACCCGGCGCCGGTGACCGAGCGCCTGGCGCTGCCCCGGACGGCGGTGCCCCGGACGGCGGTGCCCCGGGCGGCGCTGCCCCGGACGGCGGTGCGGCCCGACCCCCGCCTGCCGCTGCCGGACGAGGTCGACCCGGGGGAGCCGACCGACCCCGGGGGCTCCCCGGTGCTGCCCGCCCTGCGCGAGGCCGTCTTCGGCGCCGGGCGCGCCGACCCCGCCCCGGGGCGGCCGGGGGCCGGGCCGGAGATGCTCACCCTGCCCTCGGCGCCCGCGCTGGTGTGCGACGGCGCCGACCGCATCGTCCGGGTCAACGCGGCGCTGCTGCAGCTGGCCGACCGCCCGGCCGGGGCGGGCGGCGAGCTCCACGCCGGCCCCGGCGACCCGTCCGGCCTGATCGGCATGCGGCTGGCGCAGCTCGTCGTGGGGCCCGACACCGACGCCCGGCTCGTCCGCCGCGACGGCACGCTCGTCCGCGTCCGGGTGGTCCGCTGGGCGCTGCCCGGCCGGGAGCTGCGCGCCGTCGTGCTGGTCGAGCTGCAGGCCGGCGCCGCGGGCGAGGCGGCGCGCGTCGACCGCTGGGTCACCGAGCTGGAGCGCCTCGCCGGCGTGGGCACGTGGAGCGTCGAGCTGGCCGGCGGCGAGCTGCGGCGCAGCGGGACCCTGGTCGAGCTGTACCGGGCGGTGGGGCTGGACCCCGACGGCGAGGGCGGGCCGGTGGAGGCCGACCAGGTGCAGCGGCTGTGCCGCGCCCTGCGCGTCGGCGCCACCGGTGCCGACGGCGGCCCGCCCGACTACCACTCCGAGCTGCGGCTGCCCGGCGACCGGGTGCTCAGCTGCCGGGCCGAGGTCGAGCTCGACCCCGCCGGCCGGCCCGTCCGCCTGGTCGGCGTGGTGCGCGACCTCACCGTCCAGCGCCGCGTGGAGCACGCAGCGCGGCGGTTCGCCGACCTCGCCGAGCTGGTGCCCTCGGGGGTCGTGCTCGTCGACCGCCACGGCGTCGTCGTCGACGCCAACCCGGCGATGTGCTCGCTGCTCGACGTGCCGCTGTCGTCGCTGCGCGGCACGCCGGCGGCCGCGCTGGCCGCCGAGGACCCGTTCGGCGCGACCGCCCCGGACGGGGCCGCCCCCGACGGTCCGGTGCTGCCGCCGTGGCTGCGGCCGGTGGCGCCGGGGGCCGCGCACGGCTACCGCGTGGACGCCGCGCCGCTGCTGCGGGCCGACGGCACCACGGTCTGGTGCGAGGTCGCCGCCGCGGTGTCCACCGCCGACGACGGGTCGTGGTTCTGGCTGGTCGTCTGCACCGACGTCGGGGAGCGCCGCCGCGCCGCGGAGCTGCTGCGGCGCGCCGGCACCGTCGACGAGCTGACGCGCCTGCCCAACCGCGCCGCCTGCCTCGCCCTGGTGGACGCGCTGCTGGCCGGCCCGGACCGGGACCGCGTCGCCGTCGTCTGCGGCGACCTGGACGGCTTCGCCCGCGTCAACTCCTCGCTCGGCCACGAGGCGGGCGACGACCTGCTGCTCGGCCTGGCCGGCCGCCTGCAGCGCGAGCTGCCGGTCGGCTGCACCGCCGCGCGGCTGTCCGGCGACGAGTTCGTGGTGGTCTGCGCCGACCACTCCGAGCTGGGCGGGCCCGACCAGCTGGCCCGCCTGGTGGCGGACCTGCTGCGCACCACGATCACGGTGCACGGCAGCCCGGTGCAGCTCACGGCGACCGTCGGCCTCGCCACGCCGGTGCCGGCCGGCGAGGTGCGGGCCGCGGACCTGCTGCGCTTCGCCGAGGTGGCGATGCAGGACGCCAAGCGGACCCGGGCCGGCATCGGCGTGGCCACCGAGGGCGTGGTGAACACCGCGACGCGGGCGCTGGAGCTGGAGGCCGAGCTGCGCGCCGCCATCACCGGCACCGGGCTGGTGCTGGAGTACCAGCCGGTGGTGCGCCCCGACGGCACCATCGCCTCCGCGGAGGCGCTCGTGCGCTGGCGCCACCCCGTCCGCGGGCTGATCCCGCCCGGCGACTTCCTGCCGGTGGCCCAGCGCAGCGGCCTGCTGCGCGACCTGGACCTGTGGGTGCTGCGCACCGCGTGCGCGGAGGCCGCGACCTGGCCCGAGCACCGCGGCGCGCGCCCGTCGGTCGCGGTGAACCTGGCCGGCCTGCTCCCCGGCGACCCGGACTTCCTCGCCGTCGTCGACGGCACCGTCGCCGCCTCGGGGCTGGAGCGCGACCGGCTGGTGCTGGAGCTGGTGGAGACCAGCCTGGTCGCCCTGCCCCCGCACGCCCTGGCCGCCATGGCCGAGCTGACGGGCTCGGGGGTGCGGTTCGCGGTGGACGACTTCGGCACCGGCTACTCCTCCCTCGCCCGCCTCAAGGACCTGCCGGCGCAGACCGTGAAGGTCGACCGCGCCTTCGTCACCGGCGTCGGCGACGACCCCGCGGCCTTCGCGGTGGCCCGCGCCGTCGTGGACATGGCGCGGGCCATGGGCCGCACCACCGTGGCGGAGGGCGTGGAGACCGCCGAGCAGTTCCACGTGCTGCGCGGCATCGGCGTGGACGCCTTCCAGGGCTGGCTGTTCGCGCGCCCCCTCCCGGCGCCCGACCTGCGGGTCCTGCTGGCCGGCGACCGCCTCCCGACCCCGGCCCGCGGCACCTGATCGGGTCGCTTTCTGATCACAACCGGGTGCCGTTCGCGCCCCGCCCGGTTAATCTCGGAACTTCCGCGACGGCCGGCCAGAGGTCGTCGGTGAACCAGGGGGTCTCCCGGATGATCGAGTTCCGGGGCGTGACCAAGCAGTTTCCCGACGGCACGGTGGCGGTCGACCAGCTCGACCTCGTCGTCGACGACGGCGGCATCACCGTCTTCGTCGGCCCGTCCGGCTGCGGCAAGACCACGTCGCTACGCATGATCAACCGCATGGTCGAACCGACCGGCGGCACCATCCTCATCGACGGCCACGACGTCATGGCGGGCGATCCGGCCGCGCTGCGGCGCGGCATCGGCTACGTCATCCAGCAGGCCGGCCTGTTCCCGCACCGCACCATCCTCGACAACATCGCCACCGTCCCGCTGCTGCTGGGCTGGAGCCGCGCGAAGGCGCGCAGCCGCGCGGCCGAGCTGATGGAGATCGTCGGCCTGGTCCCGGAGATGGCCAAGCGCTACCCGGCCCAGCTGTCCGGCGGCCAGCAGCAGCGCGTCGGCGTGGCCCGGGCGCTGGCCGCCGACCCGCCCGTCCTGCTCATGGACGAGCCGTTCAGCGCCGTCGACCCGGTGGTCCGCGAGAGCCTGCAGGACGAGCTGCTGCGGCTGCAGGGCGAGCTGGGCAAGACGATCGTGTTCGTCACCCACGACATCGACGAGGCCGTCAAGCTCGGCGACAAGGTCGCGGTCTTCCGCACCGGCGGGATCCTCGCCCAGTACGACGAGCCGGGCCACCTCCTGGCCCGCCCCGCCGACGACTTCGTCGACGGGTTCGTCGGCCGCGACCGCGGCTACCGCGGGCTCGGGTTCGTGCCGGCCGAGGGGCTGCCCGTCGGCGAGCTGCGCTCGGTCCGCGCCGGCGCGAGCAGCGAGGAGGTGGTGGCCGCGGCCCACGACGGGTGGACGCTCGTCGTGGACGAGGCGCGCCGCCCGCTGGGCTGGCTGCCCGTCCACGGGTCCGGCGAGCTGGTGGCGGGGGGCTCGCTCTACGACACGGAGTCCGACTCCCTGCGCGGCGCGCTGGACGCGGCCCTGTCCTCCCCGTCCGGGCTCGGCGTCGCCGTCGACGGCTCCGGCGCGGTGGTGGGCTCCGTGCGCGCCGACGACGTGGTGGCCGCGCTGGCCGTCTCGCGCCGGCACGAGGCGGCGGCGTAGGTGATCAGCTGGGGGTGGATCCCCAACAACGCCGGACCGCTCACCGCCGCACTGCTCGAGCACCTGCGGCTCGCCCTGCTCCCGGTGCTCATCGGGCTGGTGGTGGCCGTGCCTCTGGGCTGGGCGGCCAACCGGTGGCCGCTCGCCCGGGCGATCCTCGTGCCGGTGTCGGGGCTGCTGTACACGATCCCGTCGCTGGTCCTGTTCATCACGCTGCCCGTGGTGCTCGGCACCCGGATCCTCAACCCGCTCAACGTGGTCGTCGCGCTGTCGCTCTACACCGTCGCGCTGCTCGTCCGCTCGGTCGCGGACGCGCTCGCCGCCGTGCCCGGCATGGTGGTCGCCGCGGCCACGGCGATGGGCTACAAGCCGGCCCGCCGGTTCGCGCAGGTCGAGCTGCCGCTGGCCCTGCCGGTGCTGGTGGCCGGCCTGCGCGTCGCCACGGTCACGAACATCAGCCTGGTCGCCGTCGGCGCGCTCGTCGGGCAGGGCGGGCTGGGCTACTACATCACCGACGGGTTCATCCGCGGCTTCCCGACGTCCATCGTCGTCGGCACGGTGCTCGTCGTGCTGCTCGCCCTCGCCTTCGACGCCCTGCTGGTGCTCGCCGGCCGGGCCGCCACCCCGTGGGTCGCCGCGGGGGAGAGGAGGAGGGCGTGAGCATCCTCGCCGACGTCGTCGCCTGGTTCGGCGACCCCGACAACTGGTCCGGCCCGCGCGGGATCCCCGTCCGCGTGCTGGAGCACCTGGGCTACTCGGCGCTGCCGCTGCTCATCGCGCTGCTCGTCGCCGTGCCGCTGGGCGCCCTCATCGGGCACACCGGGCGGGGCGGGTTCCTCGTGGTCGGCACGGCCAACGGCCTGCGCTCGCTGCCCGAGCTGGGCGTGCTCTACATCCTGGTGTCCTACCTGGGTGTGCAGCTGCAGACCGTCGTGGCCGCCCTGGTCATCCTGGCCGTGCCGCCGCTGCTGGCCGGCGCCTACTCCGGGGTCGCCAACGTCGACCGCTCGGTCGTCGACGCGGCCCGGGGCATGGGGATGACCGAGCGCGAGATCCTCACCAAGGTCGAGCTGCCCAACGCGCTGCCGCTGGTCCTGGGCGGGCTGCGGACGGCCACGCTCCAGGTGGTGGCGACCGCCGCCATCGCCGCGTTCGTCGGCGTGGGCGGGCTGGGCCGGTTCATCGTCGACGGCCTCGCCGTCAACGACTACACCCGCCTCGCCGCGGGCGCCCTGCTCATCGCCGCCGTGGCCCTGCTGCTCGACGCCGTCCTCGCGGGCGTGCAGCGCCTCATCGTCTCGCCCGGCCTCCGGAAGGGCGGCCCCCGGTCGCCGGTCCGCGACCGCGCCCCCGCGGTCGAGGCCGTCCCGCTCGCCGTTCCCCGCTCCACCCCCGAACTCGCTAGGAGCTGACCCGTGAAGCGCACCCCCCTGGGGCGGACCGCCGCCTCGATCGCCGCCGGACTCGCCGGAGTCCTGCTCCTCGCCGCCTGCGGCGGCGGGGGCGGCGGCGGTGCCGACCCGCTGTCCAACGCCCCGGCCGACTCGGCCCCGGCCGACGTCATCCGCGTCGGCTCCGAGCAGTTCCCGGAGAACCAGCTGCTCGGCGAGATCTACGCCCAGGCGCTGGAGGCCGAGGGCGTGCAGGTCGAGCGGCAGTTCGCCATCGGCGCCCGCGAGGTCTACTACCCCGCCCTGCTCGACGGCTCCATCGACGTCGTGCCCGACTACAACGGCAACCTGCTGCGCTACGTGGTGCCCGAGGCCACCGAGTCGTCCCCCGAGGACGTCTACGCGGCGCTGGAGCGCTACTTCGCGGCCGAGGAGCCCCGGCTGCGGGTGCTGGAGCAGGCCGAGGCGGAGAACAAGGACGCCTTCACCGTCACGCGCGCCTTCGCCGAGGCCAACAACCTGACCTCGATCGAGGACGTCGTGCCGCTCTGCCCGACGATCGTCTTCGGCGGGCCGGCGCAGTTCGCCGAGCGCTCCTACGGGCTGCAGGGCATGCGCGACAACTACGGCTGCGAGTTCGCCGAGTTCCGCCCGCTCGACACCGGTGGCCCGCTCACCGTCGCGGCGCTGGCCGACGGCACGATCCAGGGCGCGGACCTGTTCACCACCGACCCGGCGATCCCGAACAACGACTTCGTGACCCTCGAGGACCCGCGCAACAACTTCCCGGCGCAGAACATCGTGCCGCTGATCAACGCGGCCAAGGTGACCCCGGCCGTCGAGGAGGCCCTCAACGGCGTCTCCGCCGCGCTGAGCCTCGAGGACCTGGTGCAGCTCAACGTGACCCTCGGCGAGCAGACCCAGTCCGACGCCGACATCGCGCGCGCGTGGCTGACGGAGAAGGGCCTGGTCTGACTGTGAGGCTGGCTGCACCGGCTCGGCAGTGGTGGGCTGGTGGTGACAGCAGCGGGTGTGACCCTTGCTCTGACTGGCGTGATGCCTTTGTCGGGACTTGTCCACCTGCTGCTGTCGGCACCG